>Ga0209542_10000915_pt1 | contig 70310 bp, 84 predicted proteins | sample RifCSPhighO2_01_FD_184028 | JGI IMG/M metagenome (GOLD analysis project Ga0209542, IMG submission 184028) | Soil microbial communities from Rifle, Colorado - Rifle CSP2_plank highO2_0.1 (SPAdes) (version 2) | ecosystem: Environmental > Terrestrial > Deep subsurface > Rock core/Sediment ...
TGGCTTGGTCGGCCACCGCGATCGAAAGTGGTTTGCCTTCCCGACGAGATTTGTAGGTAAGCAGCCGCTTGACAGCCGCTTCGCTGGTGGCGATCACCCCAATCCCGTAGGTGGTCTCAGTCGGAAAAATCATCAGACCTCTGGCAGCGAGTACTTTTTGTGCTACCTGGAGCACGACCTGTTGGTTTAGGTTAGTGAGTTGAATAATCTGCATTACGTGCAGTATTATACCTGGAAGCAGGAGTATTGCTGGCAACTTGCTATAATTAACCACATGAGAAGTGTGCGCACCGTCCAATTTGATTTGTTTATTAAGCTGCGAGAAATTCGCCAGGCAGCCGAAGTATTAAACCAAATAGGCACCTTGCCCACTCCAGAGTTGGAGGCTTGGGCAGCAGAAAATGGTGAGTTGGTCAATGCGGCGTTCGAAAACTTTATCGATGACTCAAACTCTGTTTTGCGCGATGTATCATTTGATAGTTCCACTCTCAAGCTTTCACAAGATTTGATTGTCTCGCTGCGTGACACGTTAGTTGCAGTGCAACATATAGTTGCCGCAGACAAAACTCGCTTGCGAAGTTAAAACCTATGTTTGCCACGATTGCCGGTCTGTTCACTGCAGCCGTTTACCAGCCGTTTCTTAATATCTTGGTGTTTTTCTATTGGTTGCTCGGTCTTGTGACCGGCGGACACCCGGATATGGGGATGGCGGTTATTTTACTCACGATCCTGATTCGCTTCCTCATGCTGCCACTTTCGTTTGCCGGTTATCGGAGTGAAAAGGAACGGCGTGAGATATCCGCCAAGATTAGAGTGATTGAGGCAGAGCATGCCAACGAGCCAGTGCTACTGCGACGACTGAGTAAAAAGGTGCTCAACCAGAGTCGAGGAGTGCTGATTGGCGAAATAGTATCCTTGGTTGTCCAGATTGTGATTGCGCTCATGCTCTGGAGAATGTTCAACTCCGGTCTGCCAGGTGAAGACGTACACCTCGTGTATTCATTTATGCCAAAAGTAGATTTGCCGTTCAACCTGGTTTTTTTGGGCGAATTTGACCTGTCTCACCCGAGTTTTCGGTTGAACTTGATTCAGTCGATCCTGATTTTTGTTTTTGAGGTTCTGAGTCTCTCTACCTCGATTTACCCAGTTAGCAAGGAGGAAGTTGTTCGCTACCAGCTTGTTCTCCCGCTTGTTTCATTCATTGTCTTCATGGCTTTACCCGCCGGCAAGAAATTGTTTGTTATTACTGCCCTGATCTTTAGTATTGTGCTCAAAATAATCATGGTCGTGCGCCAGAAGCTCGAGGCATATCGCCTCAAGAAGGAAGCCGAAGAGCTGCGTGAAACCACCGACACCCCTGTTGTACAGACAGTCGAGTAGGGTACAATAGGCGATACCTATGGAATTTGATCGTTTGGTTGTTTCTTTCTTGGTCGACGAAGTTGTCGGCGGCTTTTTTATCTCTGTTCCACCCGGACATGTAGCCTGCGTCTATGATCGAGGGCGAGGCGTATTGCCACGAGTTTGGGGACCGGGTTTGCATTTCAAAATTCCCTTTTGGCAGGTGGCCAAGTTATTTAACGCCCAAGTGCTTGAGTACTCAATCCGCCAGGGATTTGACCTGACTAAAAATAATGAAGCACTCGGGGATGATGTCATCACGGTTGCGACGCAGGATGGTCAAGATATTACCGTCGAAGGCTCAGTCCTCTTTCGCGTTGATCGGGTGAACGCCCCAGAGCTCTGGGAAAATATCGGCGAAAACATGGTTTCAAAGGTGGTGCGACCAATTTCGCGTAGTCGAATCGCAAGCATTTTTTCCCAACTCACCATTGACCAAATTCTCAAAAACCGCAGTGAAGTCGAGGAACTGGTGCGTAAAGAACTCAATAATTACTTTGGGGACAGAGGTCTCAATTGCGATGGCTTTTTGCTTTCGCGAGTTACCCGATCAAAGTCTGGCAAGAGTGAAGAAGTGCTGGTGGTAACGCCGACTGAGTCCTTATAACTGCAAGCTCCCCGTTGACGGACGATTAGCAGTCGATTACTATAACTGCTTACAAGCAGTCTTATTACTGCTTTGCTAGTAGTAAATAATAACGTCCAATAAAAAAAGGAGTTTCTATGGCACAGATCATCTCTGTTTCGCACATCAAACCAAATCCTGGCTATGTCTTGGTTGAACCTGCTAAGGTAGATAAAAAAACTGCTTCAGGTATTTACTTGCCAGATTCGCACGAAGAAAAGCCCCAGCACGGTACGGTGTTGGCGTGTGGTGCGGCAACCATGGTTGAAGGTGTCAAGGTCGAGTGTCCAGTCAAAGTGAAAGATGCGGTCATCTACAAAAAATGGGGTGGCAACGAGTTTCAGATTGGTGATATAGAGTACCAATTCCTCAAGTTTGAGGACGTTTTGGCAGTAGTAACCAAGTAATGAGAAAATAGAAAAAAGGAATATATATGCCAGCAAAACAAATTATTTTCGGCGATGACGCTCGCCAAAAAATGCTTATCGGTATCAACAAGCTTGCAGCCGCAGTGACCGTGACGCTTGGTCCTCGTGGTCGCAACGTTGGTCTTGATAAGTCGTGGGGTGCACCGAGTGTGATTCACGATGGTGTGAGTGTAGCCAAAGAAATTACTCTGGAAGACAAGTTTGAGAATATGGGTGCCCAGCTTGTCAAAGAGGCGGCAAGCAAAACCAATGATGTGGCTGGTGATGGTACGACCACCGCAACCTTACTGGCGCAAAAGATTGCCAGTAAAGGTATGAAGTACGTGACTGCTGGTACCAACCCAATGGTGATGAAGCGCGGCATTGATCGCGCAGTCGAGGCAGTCGTGGCGGAGATTCGTCGTTTGGCCAAACCTGTCAAGGAAGCAGATTGGGAAAAAGTGGCGACTATTTCCGCCCAAAATGAGCAGATTGGCAAAAAAATTGCCGAAGCACTCAAGTTGGTCGGCAAAGATGGTGTAGTCGAAGTCGAAGAAGGCAAGACGACCGACATTACCATTGATCACAAGCAAGGCATGATCCTCGAAAAAGGCTATGCCTCACCATACTTCGTTACCAACAGTGACAGTATGGAAGCAGAGATCAAGAATCCGTATATTTTAGTCACTGATCAAAAAGTATCGAGTATCCAAGATCTCTTGCCCATGCTTGAGAACTTTATGAAGATCAGTAAGGATCTCGTCATCATCGCCGATGATGTTGATGGCGAAGCTTTGACTACGCTTGTGGTCAACAAGTTGCGCGGGACTTTCAACGTTTTGGCAATCAAAGCACCGGGGTTTGGTGATCGTAAGAAAGAAATGCTGCAAGATATTGCCGTACTCATTGGCGCCAACCTGATAGCCAGTGATACTGGTCGCCAGCTCAAAGAGGTGACGATCGAAGACTTGGGTCGGGCCGATTCAGTCCGTTCTCTCAAAGATGAGACTGTCATCGTTGGTGGCAAGGGTACGCAAACCGATATTGATGCCAGAGTGTCACAGATCGAGGCACAAATTGTAGCCTCGACTTCAGACTTTGACATCGAAAAGCTGCAAGAGCGCAAGGCCAAGTTAACTGGTGGCGTTGCCGTTATCCAAGTGGGAGCTTCGACTGAGATCGAGATGAAGAATCTGCAAGAGCGGGTCAAAGATGCTAAGGGTGCGACCAAAGCCGCCATTGAAGAGGGTATCATCCCTGGGGGTGGTGTGACCTACATCCAGGCTGCCAAGGTGCTTGTTAAGATGAAATCGGACTCGCACGATGAGCAGACTGGTATTGACCTCATTATGTCGGTGCTCGAAGAGCCGCTGCGCATGTTAGCCCAAAACTCTGGCGTTGACGCCGGTTGGGTTGTGCGCACCGTAGCCGACAAGAACGATCCACATTACGGCTTCAATGCGCTGACCAACGAGTTTGGCGATATGATCGTTGCAGGTGTGATCGAACCAGCCAAGGTAGACATCGCGGCGCTGCAGAACGCCGCGTCAGTTGGATCAATGATTTTGACCACTGAGTGTCTGGTGACCGATGTTCCCGAGGAAAAAAAACCAGCCGCTCCTGATATGAGTGGTATGGGTGGGATGATGTAGTCGAAAAAGAAATCGGTTTAATAAAAAGCGGGGTCGCAAGGCTCCGCTTTTTTATCGCTAACCAATAGTGAACCAATCACAAACCAATTCATCGGCACCCATTTGCCTTCTGTTCGGTAGGAGTACCACTGACTATTGTGGTGCGCCGCACAGTGTTCGGAAACGATAATTTTTGTTTGTGAGTCAGTATAAACTCCCTGAACTTGTTTTAGATTTTCACTCACTAAATCGAAGTGTTCGTCTGTTTTTTTATCCACTTGGTAGCAATCTGCGCAAATGCGCGGACCAAACCAAACCGTGAGGTTTTCTAGAATACCAAATCTATCTTTTAGCAGTTGCAAAGTTTGTTTGGTAATCTGTTTGTTTGTCCCAACTCTGCCCGCATGAATGGCGCCAACAATTCCCGATGGGTGAGACAGGAGAATAGGCAGGCAATCGGCGGCTTTGATCGCAAGCAGTATATTTCGCTTACTGGTGATAAGTGCATCGGTGTTTTGCACCAGTGTTTGTGCAGTAGATTCAACCACTTTGAAGTTTGCAGTGTGTTCTTGCTGCATGCGCACAAGTGTAGCGTCGTGGGTTTTTGCAAACATCTCGACATCGTCAAGCGACTCACCCCGACCGAAACTTGCAGCAAAAATCGACGATTGAGGAAATAGCTGGGAAATATCTTGCATGAAAAAAAATGTTGAGTACCAGGGGAGAGATTCGAACTCTCGACCTTGGGTTTATGAATCCCATGCTCTAACCAGCTGAGCTACCCTGGCACGAAACCGGGCTATAGTATACCAAACTTTTGACCTTTACCAGATAAGCTGTATAATCCTGATCGCGGGATAGTGTACGGTGCACGTGAGGCTCATAATCTCACAGGCTAGGTTCGACCCCTAGTCCCGCAACACACGGATGCACAACTGGAATACAGACACTTTTTAACTTTTATCTTGACTTCAAAATTTAGATTCCCCCGTAGGGTGTTTATTGACAAAAAAGCACTCTACGGGTAAGATAGTTTACATGAAGATATTTCTATCAAATCGAGGGAATTTGCGTAATTTCAAGGGTTTTGCAGAATCTCTCGACCTATCAAACCCTGGCAAATTAGAAATAGCAACACACGACAAGTGGGTTACCGTCCATCCTGCTAATCTGGTTATCTCAGCTGCGTTAGCTATTCAGGTCGGAAAGTCAAACGCAGAAATTATCGGTGACGTACCTGAAACAGGAAGATATTTAGACAGGATGGGGCTTTTCGAACTAACACAAACTTCTTCACCGTTTGTCTACCAAAAAAAAGAAGAAGCTGGTCGTTTTGTACCAATAAAAGTAATCAAAACTTCAGTGGATCAATCTCACTTTATTACCGATGTCATACCACTGTTGCACCTGTCAGAAAAAAACGCCACAGTAGTCAAGTATATTATCGGTGAGTTAGTTCGAAATGTTTTGGAACATTCGTTTGCAAAAAATGGAGCCATTGTTGCTGCGCAGTATTACAGGAAAACCAATCGGGTAAGCATTGGAATTTGTGATACTGGTATCGGTATTTGGAAAAGTATGAACACCTATTGGCATCCGAAAACAGATATTGATGCAATTAAGCTGGCATTGACTCCTGGTATTACCGGAACAACACGTAAAGAAGGTGGAACCGCAGAAAATGCTGGTGCTGGATTATTTTTCATAAAATCTATTGCTAAAATTAATCGTAATTATTTTGTCATTTTCAGTGGCAGTGCCCAATACACACTGTTAAAGCATAAAAAACGTATCAAAGGAATGCCAAGGTTATATGCTGACCCTGCGAGGGATCCACACAGCGAAACCAATCTTTTGCCGAGTTTTCAAGGAACGGTGGTGGCTGTGGATATTTCACTTGACGAAACGCCAGAGTTTAATGATTTGTTGTCTAGTATCGGCGATGTATATGATAAGGCAATCCGCGAGCGTAAAAGAGAGAAATATAAGAAACCCAAGTTTATATGAAAAAAAATATCAAAATGAGGAAGATAGCTGGTGATTTTGCAGAGAATAAAGACATTGCAAAAAAAATGAGAATCGAAATAATCATGCCGGCTTTGTCAAAAGGTGACGAAGTTTGTTTAGATTTTGAGGGAGTCAGTGGGGCTACCCAATCTTTTGTTCATGCATTAATTAGTGATCCGATTCGGGAACTCAGAAATGTTGCGTTTGATAACCTTGTCTATAAAAATGCCAACGAAAATATCCGTGAAATTATCTCAATTGTGTATCGTTACATGCAAGAAAGTTTAGACGGAAATAAAGTCGGATAACATAGCTTTTCCATCAATTTGGTATTGAAAATATGGCGTAAGTTTAATGGAGTATCAAAAGTCCATCAGCATGTACCGTGTTTATTCGGTGTGTTGCTAGGCCCAAGTTTTTTGCCGTTGTTTCCATTTGTAAAAATGATGCAGCCCTCCTTCGGTCTCGCCAAGCTTCATCCCAAAGATCTGTTGTCGCAAGATGCAATTGAGCGGCGTATGGAGAGTCAGTTAGAACTCCAGCTATAGTGTGAATATTGCGTGTGCTCTTTTTATTCCAGGGATTCGCTCGTGTATTTAAGAGAGCATACAGGGCGTTGATTGAAACCAAAACCGCGAGTAGACTATCTGCTTGCTGTCTTTTCAGTTGCGCAATAAGTGGATAATCATAGCAGTCAGCAAACAATACCTGCCCAGATTCGATTGCACTGATATTGGCAGCAGTCACGGTTTGTTCTCCACTAAAGCGGTCTGCGGCCAAATCTGTTGGTACATATACTGCTTGTGGAAAAAGTTGCGCAACAGTTTGCCTCATGAGGGTGCCAGTACCAACACCACCCTCTACTACCAGATTTGCACGCAAGAGATCAAAAGAAGTAAGTGCTTTTGCCAAATCGTTTGCGATTGATGCGGCGATTTCCCTTTCAGTTGTATGTTCTATTTGTTCTTGCATGCCTATTAGGATATCAAAATAAGTCGTAGTCACACACACCAATTTTTGTAGGAGTGTGTTTTTGCTTCATGCTAAAATCCTCGTATGACTCAGCACGCCACCCCAGAATATGTGTGTCCTATTTGTTTGGCTATACGTGGTATTGAGAGTGAGCAAACACTCATTTTGCAACAAGACATCTTGTACAAAGATGCCATTGTCATGGTGTTTACTTCCTCCTTTTTCATCCATGGAAGTGAGGGGCATGTGATCGTTGTGCCAGTGGCGCATTATGAAAATTTGTATGTGCTTCCAGATGAGATTGGGGCGAAGATTTTCATAGTTGCCAAAAAATTTGCGACAAAAATGAAGCAAGCATATCGCTGCGATGGTGTGAACGTACTACAGAATAACGAGCCAGCAGCTGGTCAGCATGCTTTACATTATCACCTCCACCTTTTTCCTCGTTATCAAGGTGATGATCTTTGGTCGCATATGGGAGACAAGCGATTGGCGAATAAGGCAGAACGATTACAATTTGTGCGGAAGTTTTTTTAACGTTCGCTGGCGTTTTCTGCCTGCAAGGTATCTTTGTAAAGCTTCTTCACTAGTAACCCAGTTTCTACTCTGTTTGTGCGCCTCGAGCTTTCCTTGTCGAGCTAAAAGATTGAGATACTTAGTGGAATAAGGAGTTTTGGCGCTAATTTCTGATAATGAAAGATATTTCTCCTTCTTAGTTGAAGATGGAGTTAGCGTGTCGAGGTAGATATTCAAAGACCGCTCTACTGCTTGTGCGATGAACTTAACCAATAAATCCAGATTGTGCTTATCGGCAGCTTGTAAGGAACGATAGTATTTTTTTCGGTCGTTTTTCAAGATGACAGTCAGTGGGTAGCCACTTCTCATAAGGACAATGTTCATCACCAGCCTTGCCGTCCTACCATTGCCATCAAAAAATGGATGAATATACACCAGTTTGTGGTGAAAGAGTGCAGCGAGCTCAATGGGATGGAGAGTGTGTTGCTGTTTAGCAAACCACGCCATCAGTTGACTCATATCAGCTGGTACTTGCAGAGCGTCTGGTGGAGTATGGTCGGCTCCGCCAATAGAGACGTTGCTGGTTCGATATTTGCCCGCAAACTCTTCATCGGTTTTCTTGACTACCAGTTGGTGTATGGTACAAATCAAATGCTCCGACAATGTAGGCTGAGAATCAGGGCTAATCAGCTCATAAACCATCTCCAAAGCCTGGTGGTGATCTTTAGTCTCCAGATGATCCCGCAGGGGTTTGCCCTTAATGGTGATGCCTTCATTGATGACTAAAAAAGTTTCTTTCAGTGTCAGGCTATTACCCTCGATCGCATTCGAGTTATAGGTCATCTCAATCTCAAATCGCTCTCGAAGTTTGCTGACTGCTGAACTAGGAAGAGGACGCAGAGTCTGCAGGTGTTGCAACTTTTGGTCAATTCTTGAGATGAGTTTCGAGGAGAGATATGACATAGTCCTTAATATGGTTTATACGCAAAATCATTCTATGCCATATTAAGGAAAAATCAATACTTATTAGTCAATCAACCCGTATTACTGCTCTTGGTGGTTCAGTCTTTTCTTGCATACCTATAGGATATCAAATAAGTCGTAGTCACATACACCAATTTTTGTATGAGTGTGTTTTTTTCTTCATGCTAAAATCCTCGTATGTCTCAGCACGCCACCCCAGAGTATATTTGCCCCATTTGCTTGGGAGTGCGCATGAGCGACTAGAGTTTGTGCGGAAGTTTTTTTGAGCTGCTATACTCCATCCATGTCCGCTCAGACAAGATTGCCGGTACTTACCAAAGAACAAGTGTTGCATTTTCTCAAACAGCATCGACAGATGTGTGTTGCAACTTTTGGCAGTTTCCCCTGGATCGCGACTGTGTACTATGCTTACGATAACAACCTCAACCTATACTTTTTGAGCGACCCAACTACATTGCATTGCCAGCAAATTGCACAGAATCAGCAAGTCGCAGTGGCCATTGCCGAGAGTCCACAAGACGCCAATAATCTCAAAAGGGGACTACAGATTTCTGGTGTCGCTGTACGGCTCTCGCAGAGAGAAAAAGTTGTCCAAGCACTAAAGTTATGGAAGCAGTACTTGCACGTGCGCGACCCCAAACTCACCTATAAAGCAGTCAAAAATAGCATGTACCAGATTACGCCAAAGCGAATTAAGTTGTTTGACCAGGCATTGTTCACAGTGGCAGATGGCAAAGAACCGGTTATGGAGTTGTAGAAAAATATCGGAGAGTACAGATGAAACTTACCAAGAAAGTCGTGCTGATAACTGGCGGGAGTAGTGGCATCGGTAAAGCCATGGTGATGGCTTTTGCGCGGGAAGGCTGCAACATCATTTTTACCTACCATGCGAAGCAAAAAGAATCGCAAGCACTTGTCACAGAAATTGAAAAACTAGGTTTAAGAGCTTTGGCAGTGAAGGTAGATCTGCACTCAGAAGACGACATGGCTGCACTTTTCAAACGAGTCAGAGAGGAGTTTCAGACGCTCGATATTTTAATTAACAACGCTGGCATCAATCGACCGCGGGATTTGTTTGCAACCGCAGACTGGAAAGAAATTTTTCAGGTGAATGTATTTGCGGCGGTTTTTTGTACGGGCAAAGCGATAGAACTCATGGAGCATGGCGGCAAGATCATCAATATTTCCTCGGTCTACGCCGATGGCAAAGCTTGCTGGAAGGGTCTGCCAGCTTACGGGGCTTCCAAAGCAGCTATCAGTCATTTCACCCAAACTTTGGCAAAAAATCTCGCACCCAAGATTTTGGTCAATGCTATTGCCCCAGGATTTGTAAAAACCCCGCTTTGGCAAGACACGAGCGAAGCAGAGTTTGAAAAAAGTGGTAACGACCAACTAATTGAGCGGATGATTTTACCAGAGGAGATTGCAGACATGGCTGTGGCAGTAGCCAAGAATGACGCGATGACCGGCGAGGTAGTTGTGGTTGATGGGGGGATAAGTCTAAAGACGGTTTGAGAAAATTCTTGTTATACTGGTTGCACTAATGATCAAGATCTTTTTACGAACTCACTCAGAAAAATTTTTACTAGTACTGCTGTGTCTTGTAATTGCTTTTGCTGCCTATTATTTAGGAATGTTGCAGGGGAGAAAAGGGTTTCTGCCAATGCTTGCTGAAGTGAGAGAACAAAAAAATCAGTGTGTAGCAGAAATCGAGAGCCTTGACGAGGAGTTTGATAGATGTATCACGGATAGAGCTATGGTCGTTGGCGAATCAACGCATACATATAGTTTTAAGGATTTTGGTTTGTATTCACCGCTTTTTTTTGGTCGAGAAGTTATCACGACCGTGTACGACTATAAACGCGAACAAACTTTGCATAAAAGCATTATGTTGGATGACGGCATATATATTTCTGTGTGGGAACCTCAGGATGATGGCTACTCGCTCAACGAAACAGAGATAGACTTCCCAATTTTTGAACCAAGTGAGTTCGGATTTTATTTTCCAATAGCTATTTCAAGCCAAAAAAGTAAATGGGATATGAAAAATGGGTATAAGTCAAAATATGGATTGACTTTTTATCCCAATACATCACATTATTCATTTCTCATGAGGACGGCGTTAGATGCTGTAAGCCTAGAAGTGATCAACACACTCTCTCAGAGAGGAAGACCTACATACCTAAGTATTTTAGTCCCTGTAAATCCTTCAATGAAAATCCTTGAGGCAAGTGACACCGAGATTTTAGATGGCATCAAAGTGGCAAAAGAAGTTGCAGACACAATTTCATACAAGGTTGAGGCGCAGAATAATGTTGGCGAGTAACTCTTCCTATTTGTTTATAGTCGAGTTCCGCCGTAATCCAGCGGGATGCTCTTTCCCAAATACCAATTTTTCCAGGGTTTCGCATTGGGTCTCACTGTACCCTTTTTTTGTTTAAAATACAGCTCATGTGGTTTGTTTATATTTTATTGTGCAAAGACATGAGTCTGTATGCCGGTATCTCAACTGATCCAGACAGAAGACTCCAGGAGCACCTACAAGGAAGGGGTGGCAACTATACGCGCTCACATCGCCCTGTCAAAAGGGTATACTTGGAAGAAGTGGCAACAAGAAGCCTGGCGCTCAAGCGAGAGCATGAGATCAAAAGCTGGTCAAGGCAAAAGAAATTGTTGTTTTCGTCAGACAAATGATTGACAAAGATAGGTAATTAACGGTAGCATATATGTATGTCTTTCCTAAATAAAACGGTGTCTATTCGATCTGTACAGCGTCAGTATAAAGATGTTGTTGCTGCCGTTCAGAACTCAGACAGACCGATTATTGTGATGAACAGAAGTCAATCTCAACTGGCATTGATCAGTTTAGAATTACTTGATGAGTACGAGCGACTGAAATCGTTTGCTTTTTTGGAGGCGATTCGCATTCAAAATAAGGACGCTGATCTAGATCAGTCATTTAGTGAAATCACTCAAGAAGTCGAAGTTAATCGGCTCAAGCGTCATGAAGAAACCTCTCGTAGTAATTGATACGAATATCTTTATCAGCGGATTGATCATTCCGCGAGGGCATCCATATAAGGTAATACGACTTTGGCAGGATGCGCGTTTTGACGTAGTCATAAGTGAACAATTGTTGGCTGAAATAGACGATGTATTACAGCGAAAAAAAATTGCAGCCAGGTATCACCTCACGGCTGACAGTATCAAGAAAATCACCGAACTGTTATTGCAACAAGGAAAAATGACCTCACCGAGTTCGGGCAAGCTAACAGTCAGAGATCCGAAAGATCAGTTCATACTTGATACAGCTTTCTCTTCATCTGCAGACTTTCTAGTGACAGGAGACGAAGATTTATTAGTTTTGGCAAATGGATTTAGTTTAAAGAAACTGCAGATAGTAACTCCGAAAAAGTTTATAGACCACATATCCACTGTATAATCTGAAGTGTGGAACCAATTTTACTTTTTGATGCCGATGGAGTCATCATCAACGCCAAAAGATTCAGTCAGCATCTAGCAGACGACTTCGGTATTACCCTTGATATGACAAAAGAATTTTTTATGACAATTTTTCCTGAGTGTATTGAAGGACGAGCAGATTTACAGAAAACTATTCAACCATATCTCAAACAATGGGGTTGGGGCAAGTCAGTCGAAGAGTTTTTGAGTTACTGGTTTACCTCCGAGCATTTTGTAGATAGCAAATTGATTGCACTGATACAACAGTTGCGTGCCGTAGGAATTGCTTGTTATGTAGCAACAAATCAAGAAAACCACAGAACACAGTACATGCGAGAAAAAATGCAGTTTGGTGTTTGGTTCGATGGCGGTTTTTTTTCGGCAGAACTGGGAGTAAAAAAACCCAAGCAAGAATTTTATGCTAAAGTTGCAAAGCAGTTACAAATTACAGACCTGCAGTGTGTTTGGTTCATTGATGACACTCCAGAAAATGTAGCGGCGGCAGAGAAGTTTGGATTTAATACAGTTTTGTATGAGGATTTGTCAGAATTTGAAAAGTTGGTTGTCCAGAATAGGTGGGTGGATAAGGTTATACATCTGAAATGAACTGACAGCCAAATAAATTTGGTTATGTATCTTAAGGTTATTGCCCTTTCGATGTTATACTTTCCGATACAATGCTGATTATTTCCAAACCAATTACCCTAGCTCAGCTGAAGCTAGAAGCAGCGAAAGTGTTTGGCGAAATGGTAAAAGCAGTTGTGGATGTTTCGCTCGGCATTATGGCTATCAATGGTGAGCTGCATGCAGACGAGGAGGCGCTGCTCCTACAGAATGGTTCGCAACAAAAAGATTTATGGGGAATTAATCTCTATCCCGATTTATTTGGAGATGATGATTGGCTGGAATTTGACTCGATGATCAATTTACGACCTTCTGGTGGCAATAACTCCCGTAGCGTGGATGACAACAAAATGCAGATACTTATTCGGAAAGTTGTTAATAATTTAGTTACAAAGTCCTAACTATGTTGAACTACAAACACCCTCGATTGGCACAGGGACAATGGCAAAAGTTCAGTCTCAGTGAGCAAATGGCAAATATTGGGAGCGAGGTTGAACGCTGTTTCAAGTGGAAAAGAAAAAAACAAATGATTCTGGCAAATCAAGCATTTGAACGTGCGGTTGAATTGCTTAGTCTAACAATTCTCAGCTATCGTACCGATGGAGCAAAATTGAAAGAGTTATTGCGGGTAAAAGAATGTTTGATCGATTCGTTTGCTTTTGACAACCGGTATAGCTCTTCCGTTCAATCGTGGCATTCGTACTTTAGGCCATTTAACTATGCGGCTCGGTTGAAGGTTGGGTAGTTATGAAAACAACCAAATTACCACAACACCTCTCGCCACTGTTGCCAAATAGATTTCTCGACCACTTGCGGGATAGTCGCTACTGGCTCTGCTGTGGCAGTTTCATCGAGTAACACCACGTACTCACCCGGTTTTTGGAGCAGCAACTCATCACGTAAGCGTTTTTCTTTGGCAAAATCGCTCGTGGCAGTAGTAATTTTTCCTTCCAGGTTGGCGATTTCTTGTCGTAACTCCTTATTTTTTTGATCTATTTGCAGTAGGTTTTGATCTTGATTGATTATTTTATGATTATTTTGTCTCATTGAAAGGATGGTAAGTGTTATAAAAAGAGCAAACCCGAGCAAAACAACCTGATTGGAGAGAATTTTTTTCATTTGCAAATAATCCAAGCCGGTGATATTATAAGCTCCAGAGGATCCAAGTAAGAGAAATATTGTGCTGTATCAAGTTCCTCACATTCAAGAGTATACAACACCGATCGGCAGGTTTCATGAGTACGCTACTCACAACAGTTCGCACGCAATTTGTTGCTCATTTGGAGAGTACGGGTAAAGCCCATGCCACAGTTATTGCTTACAGTAAAGATATCGAGCAACTGATTGAATTTGCGGCAGAGCGGCAACGAGTAGTGGTCGACGAAGTACAACCCGATGACATCAATGAATTTAAAGAACTGCTAAAAAAACAACGATATACTGGTAAATCTATTTCCCGAAAAATCAATTCAATTAAAGCTTTTTTTCGCTATGTCACGAGCATTGACGACACAGTCGAAAACCCCGCTGAGCAAGTTTCGCACCCAAAGTACGACCAAAATCCTCCCCGTGTTCTGTCACGTCTGGAGTACCGCGCACTGCGCGATGCGTGCCGAGCTGATGCTCGGATGTATGCGGTCGTGGAGCTACTCCTACAGACCGGCATGCGCATTAGTGAACTGGCTGCCCTCGAATTATCGGACGTAGACTTCGATCGCAACATTATTACTATTCGGCCGCAAAACTCTCGTAGTAGCCGGAGAATTCCTCTGAATCAAGCAGCCAAACATGCTCTGATGGAGTACATGCAAATGCGACCAAGGGCGAGAGAAAAAGCTTTGTTCTTGACCAAAACCTGTCGACCATTTTTGGTTCGTAATATCCGCACCGCAATCGATCGCTACTTTCGTATGGGTAGCATTCGCGGGGCCAAGGTCAATGACCTGCGGCACACCTTTGTGGTCGAGCAGCTCAAAGCTGGTACGCCCCTGGTGTATGTTTCTCAATTGGTCGGACACAAGCGGATAACCACCACTGAGAAATACCTCAAGCTAATCGAAGCTCCCGACATGGAGCCAAATATCCGTATTGAAGAATTGTAAATAACGCTCTCTATTCGGTGATACAATCGAGACCATGCAGCAGACTGTATTTTCCGGCATTCGTGCCACAGGCAGACTTCATCTTGGCAATTACCTCGGTGCCGTCAAAGGTATGTTGGCGCTGCAGGATGATCCAAAATTAGCCTGCTTTTTTATGGTGGCCGATGTCCATACGATCACGACACCCTACGATATCGATGAGTTACGAGGTAATAATTGATTACCTGGCTGCTGGTCTTGATCCAGAGCGCTCAACATTATTTTTGCAGTCGATGGTCGGCGAACACTTGGAGCTGGCGTTTTTATTCTCCTCGGTCATGAGCATTGCCCGCATGCAGCACTTACCAACATTCAAAGATAAAGTGCGACAGTATCCGGATCACGCTACCATGGCTTTGCTTAACTATCCGCTGCTGATGACAGCAGATATTTTGTTGTACAAAGCCCACCTAGTGCCTGTTGGTGTCGATCAAGAGCCACATATAGAGATTGCCCGGCAGGTCGCGCGCAAAATGAATGAGGTATATGGCACAAGTTTTCCAGAGCCAACACGTTTTGCGACTAAGGGTGAGTATGTGCCGTCGCTGCAGGGCGCAGGTAAAATGAGTAAAAGTGTCGCGGGTAGTTATATTTCCTTGACCGACAGCGAAGCAGAAGTTTTAGCCCGACTCAGCGCGGCACCAACCGATAGTGGCAAAGGAAGCTTGGCGAGTATGCCGCAAGGTGTTGTTAATCTTTTGCAGCTAGTTGAGCTGTTTGCTGGGTCAAAGCAGCGAGCAATGTATGAGTCACAGTATGAGACAACGGGGATTCGCTATGGCGAGCTCAAGAAAGAATTGGCCAGCAAAATATTTGCAGAACTAAAGCCGCTCCAGGAAAAACGTCATGAGCTTGAATCAAACCCAACGTTTATCGATCAGGTCATTGCCGCCGGTGCTGCCAAAGCCCAGGTAGTCGCACGCAAGACACTCAGTGAAGTAAGAGAAAAAATGGGGCTTGGTTGACGAAGTATGCCAAACGACAAACCAGAGATTTCATTCGCAGTTTTTGCCAGCTTAGATTTGCGCATCGCGACGATTATTGCTGCCGAGCTCATTGAAGGAGCCGATACGTTACTGAAACTCACTCTCGACGTGGGCGACTTGGGCACGCGGACTGTTGCAGCTGGCATCAAAGCTTGGTATGCGCCCGAAGATCTAGTTGGTAAACAAGTGAGTTACTTAGCCAACCTAGAGCCACGTATGTTGCGCGGGATAGAGAGCCAAGGCATGCTCGTTGCCGCCGACAATGGAACGCGAGCAATTTTGCTCCATCCCGATCTCCCACTGCCCGCAGGATCACGTCTGCGATAGTTTTTTGCGTGTTACAATACAGCTCGATCTGGAGAACTATGGTTACTACACCACCAAACACAGTAAAAAAACCAACCGAAAAACCAGCGCTAAAAAAACCCGTGGTCAAGCAATTTCGTATGGAGGTGAACCTATCGCAGTTTTTTAGCCGTGGCCTATTCTATGTGCTGATCGCTTTGCTGTTTTTGCCATTTGTTGTCTCGTTATTCACTAAAAACCAAGACTCCAGTGTAAGCATGAGTCAATTTGTCAAAGATGTCCGAGATCAATCTATCAGCGAGGTCAAAGTTGCTGGTGACGAATTAAGAATCATCTATAAAGATGGAGCAGAAAAAACAAGTCGCAAAGAAAACAACCAAGAAGTGCTGAGCATTTTAGTTGCTTCCGGTATCGACTTGGCAGAAGCAGACGTTGAAGTCACCAACTTGTCTTTTGGCGAAATGGTCTGGGAGTTGGCACTCAACATTTTGCCAGTGTTGCTCATGTTTGTCTTCTTCTTTTTTATTTTTCGACAGGCGCGAGGAGCGCAAGACGGTATCATGGGGATTGGTCGCAGTAAGGCGAAACTGTTTATCAAGGGTAAGCAGAATACCAAGTTTAAAGACGTTGGAGGTATGGACGAAGCCAAACAAGAACTGGAAGAAATTGTTGATTTTCTCAAAAATCCTAAAAAATATCATAAAGTCGGCGCCCGCACGCCACGCGGTGTCTTGCTCGTGGGCCCGTCCGGTACCGGTAAAACCTTGCTGGCTCGAGCCGTAGCTGGCGAAGCCAATGTGCAGTTTTTGTCAATCGCTGGCAGCGAGTTTATGGAGATGCTGGTGGGTGTGGGTGCTTCGCGGGCGCGTGATCTATTTACCACTGCCAAAAAACTCGCTCCTGCTATTATTTTTATCGATGAAATAGACGCGATCGGTCGCATGCGCGGGCACGGCAACATGGGCGGTCATGACGAGCGAGAGCAGACACTCAATCAGATCTTAGTCGAGATGGATGGCTTTACGCAAAACGACAATGTCATAGTTATGGCAGCGACCAACCGAGGCGACATGCTTGATCCAGCACTTGTCCGACCTGGTCGGTTTGATCGCCGAGTCACGGTTAGCTTACCAGACTTGGAAGAGCGCAAGTATATTTTGTCAATTCACGCTAAATCCAAGCCATTTGCCACTGACGTCAACTGGGATCGGGTGGCCAAACGCACAGTAGGTTTTTCTGGTGCGGATATCGAAAACATGCTCAACGAAGCGGCCATTGCCATCGCGCGTGCCGATAAAACTGAGATCACCATGAATGATATCGAGGAAGCCTCGCTCAAGGTCAAACTGGGTCCAAGTAAAAAGCGTTTGCACGACGAGCTTGAGCGCAAAATGACAGCTTACCACGAAGCTGGTCACGCCGTGGTAGCCCACGTTTCAAATTTTGCTGATCCAGTACATCGAATCTCCATTGTTTCTCGCGGACGTGCGCTTGGTTTTACCCTCACCCCTCCGGAGCGAGACAAATTACAAACGACAAAATCTGAGTTAATTGACGAAATCGCAGTGCTCCTAGGAGGTCGCGCAGCTGAACAATTGGTATTCAAGGAATTAACCGCGGGTGCAAGTAGCGACATTGATCGAGCTACACGTATCGCCCGCGCCATGGTAGTGGAGTATGGTATGAGTGAGCTGGGGGCGATGAACTTTACGCCTCAGTTTGAGACGACCAGCTACAGTCAAGCATTTGGTGAGCCGATGAAAATCTCCGACGCCCTGCAAGAAAAAGTCGATGCTTCGATTCAAGAATTTATTGCTGCTGGCCAAAAGCGTGCGTTGTCGCTCATCACCCAGTATCGCAAACAGCTCGATGCAGTTTCACTGCGCTTGCTTGAGCAAGAAACACTCGATGGAGATGAGTTTGCTTCGCTCATGGGTCAAGCCAAGGCGAAAATTTCCGAAGCAGCGGTAACTCAGGTATAATTTACTTGTGTCACAAACGTTTGTTTTGATTGATAGTCACGCGCTGATCTACCGTGCGTATCACGCCTTTCCCGATCTGACTACACCCGATGGTCGCCTCGTGAATGCGGTGTATGGTTTTAGTCGTAGCGTTTTAACGGCCATCCGCGATCTGCAGCCAACGTATATTGCCGCCACGTTTGACAGCAAAGAAAAAACCAAGCGTGCGAGTGAGTATGCGGCATACAAGGCAAACCGAGTGGCAATGCCGGCCGACCTCATCTCGCAAATTGGTTTGGTCAAGGAAGTGATCACAACGCTCAATATTCCTCAGTTTTCAGAGCCAGGAATCGAGGCAGATGATTTATTGGGCACCATCACTCGGTTAATTGAAGCGGAGCATCCAGACGTACGGGCAATAATTGTTACCGGTGACAAAGATATGTTTCAGTTGGTGAGTGAACAGACGCACGTTTGGTTGCCTGGCCGGGGTAAGGGCTCGCTCGACACAGAGTACGACGCCGACGCAGTTCAGAAAAAAATGGGCGTGCCTATCTCGCAAATTATTGATCTCAAAGCGCTGATGGGTGATGCTTCAGACAATATCCCCGGTGTCAAAGGTGTGGGGCCGAAGACAGCGCGCAAGTTGCTCGAGCGATATCACTCGTTGGCAGGCGTGTATCAGCGAGTCAATGAACTCACAACGGGACAGCCTCCTACAGCCGATGAAGTGTTGGTGGGCGCGATGCTCAGCAAAATTAGTGCCGATAGAGCAATGGCCTTTCTCAGCCAACAGCTAGCCACAATTGACCGATCAGTGCCGCTTGATTTTGCACTCGAGCCTTGTCGAGTGTCTCACTATAATAAAGAATCGGCCAGTGCGCTGTTTGAAAAACTCAGCTTCAAGTCGCTCAAGTCGCTGTTACCAAAAGACGAGTTCGAGCTCGGGATTCAGAAAGCCTTGTTTTAGCATGCCAAAAGTCCAAAAGAAAATTGCCTTGGTGCACGACTATCTGCGTGAGTACGGTGGAGCCGAGCGCGTCTTGGAGGCACTACACGAGTTGTATCCGCAGGCTCCGGTATTCACCGCCTTCGTCGATCGAGCGCGCCTGGGTATTCATTGGCAGCGTTTTGCTACCTGGGATATTCGTACAACTTGGTTGACAAAAATACCTGGGTATAAATTACTCTACTCTCCGCTCCGCATTTGGGCACCCAACTACTTCAAGGCGCTCGATCTTTCGGCATACGATGTGGTCATTTCTTCGTCAAATGCCTACTTTGCCAAAGCGGTGCGCGTGCCACATGGCAAGCACATTTGCTACTGCCACACCCCGGCTCGTTCGCTCTACGGCTACACAACCACCAATCATTGGCAGGCAAACCCGCTCACCCGCGTATGTGGCGGCCTGATTAATCATTACCTGCGGGTGGTTGATTACTATGTGGCGCAGGACGTTGATTTTTTTATTGCCAACTCACGGGAGACGGCACGGCGGATAGAAAAATTTTATCGACGTGACTCCACGATTATTTATCCACCTGTCCATGTACCAAACCAGCCGCCGTCGACCAACAAGCGTTCATACTATTTATATGTCAACCGTCTGGCACTCGCTAAGCACCCGGAGTTAGCCGTACAGGTTTGTACCGAGCAGAAGTTGTCACTCAAAGTTGTTGGGGAAGGCAGTATGTTGGCAGGTTTACGCGCGCTGGCTGGTCCTACGATTGAGTTTTGCAGGGCGGTGAGTGATGGCGAACTCAACCAGCTGTATGCGGGGGCAAAAGCCCTGTTATATCCGGTTGAGGATGAAGACTTTGGTATCGTTCCTGTCGAAGCCATGGCTCACGGTGTGCCAGTCATTGCTCACGATTCTGGTGGACCAAGGGAAACAATTATTTCTGGCAAAACTGGTGTTCTTTTTGCAGAACTGTCTGCCGCCGGTCTTTGGCAGGCGATGCAACGTGGAGAAAAAACTCATTTTTTACCAGAGGAATTGTATCGACAAAGCCAGCGGTTTTCACTTGCACAATTCAATACACGAATACAGGCATTTGTAGCTCAAGTAGTTTGAGTGAGGGTGATTTTGACCACATCAAGTGGAGCTAGCGGCACAAAGAACTGTAGGGCTTCGACACCAACCACGACTTTTTCGCTTGTCCCAGATTTACCCAAGTACTCTTTTTTGAGCAGGTAGTTTCCCGGAGGAAGGTTTTGGATTGTGACGGGAACATGTTCAGCATTTTTTGCCTGCGGATCAAAATTGGCCAAAACCAGACTATAGACCGCATTGCTCGATTTACTCGCAAGTGCCGTCACAAAAGTTCCTTTGCCCAGTAGCTGCAGCCGCTGCTCATCGAGCGAGTCGAGCAGTTTAAGCGCGTAGTAGCGCGGCTTCGCTTTTGAACCAAAATCTTGGTGCGTCAGGAGTCCCCATCTGCCCCAATACTCGCTACCTTGTGGATCTTTGCCATCTTGAATTTCAAACACAAATGCACGTTCGACTACCCCAACCATTTCAATCGCGGCAGACACGGTGTGTGCTGCTCCATAGCTGTTGTCGTAACCGGGATTGTTCTCGCTATCGTGTCCCCACTCGGTAATATGAAATTCAAGTGTGGGAGCGAGCTGCGGATAGTTTTCTGCCCAAGTGCGAATATCGCTCATGTCCTCACGGAATTGACCGACAGCAGTGCTGTAGCGATGCCAGGAAATAAAGTCGAGGCGGAGGTTGTTGGTAATCGTATACTTGGCAAGCGCGTCAAACCAATTTTTATAAAAACCGGTTGTCGCTGGGCCACCAATTTTAAAGGGGTGTACCCCTTGCGCTTGTTGCGCCCCTCGGGCAGCCGCACCGTACAGCGCAAGGTAGTTTTTATTACCATAGTATTTCCAGTCGCCAAACAGATCTGGCTCGTTCCAGACCTCGTAGTAGACGTCGCGTATACCTTTGGTACCAGAGACATGCTCGATGGTTTTGCGCACCAATAGCTGCCAGTCTTCGTAGCGGGCGGGACTGGAAACAATATCGTCGCCACCTAAAGCCTGCGGGAGATACGAAAGGGCAATATATGGTTTGGCACCAACTGATTGCATCTCATCGAGCGTGACGTCGAGTTTAGTGAAATTAAATGTCAAATTGCCGGGAAAACCCTGCGCGATGTCATAAAAGTCAAAAACATGGTCGAGACGAATATAGGCCGGGTGCAACGCGCGCACTTGATCTGCGATTGGTTGTAGCCGCCAATTAAACGCTTCGCCTCCCTGAGCGAGATTTCTCCAGGGTCGAGGGAGTGGACCCAAGATAGCCTGCGCGTCGACGACAATATTGGCTGGTTCGCTCGTATTGGCATGGGGAAAGAACTCTCGAACAACGGCCAGCTGGCTCGCGCCAAGAATCGTCGTTATCACTAAGAGTGTCAAAACCAGCAAAGTAGAAAACGTCTGAGCTTGGTTACGGTGACGCATGCGCATTTGACCCCATCCTAGCAGGATATCAATTGACAATCTATCACTCAGTCGCTATTATTAGCAGTGCTGCTAGTTTACTGCTAAGCATCAGCAACAAAGCACGCTTATGATTGATCTTTCCGCTCGACAAATACAAATTTTACGCGCGATTATTCAAGAATTCATCGAGACGGCTGAGCCAGTTGGGTCTGACACGATTGATCGGAAGTTTTCCATTGGGGTTTCGCCCGCCACTATTCGCAACGAAATGGTGCAGCTCACCAAGCAGGGGTATCTACAAAAAAGTCACTCGAGTGCTGGTCGGATTCCCACGCCAGTTGCGCTCAAGCTCTATGTCAATGAGTTGATGCGCGAGAAAGAATTAACCGTTGCCGACGAGGTGGCTGCCAAAGAAAAAGTTTGGGATTCACGCAAAGAGATAGATGAAGTGTTTAGTCAGATCACACGCGTTTTAGCAGACAAGTCGCACGCGCTTGGACTCGCCATGCTCGATCAACACAGGCTCTATCATTCTGGGTACGCTAATCTGCTGCAGATGCCGGAGTTTTATGACATTAAGGTCATGCGGACGGTTTTGCATCTGATTGAGGAAGTTTCGCTCCTCAGTGAAATTTTTGCCACCAATACGAGTGACAATATCATTCAAGTCGTTTACGGCCAAGAACTTGGCAATCGGGACCTTGTGTCACTCGGAGTCATTCATACCTCGTTTGTGGTGGGGGAGACGCAGTGTGAATTGGCAGTGATTGGTTCCAGTCGGTTTGACTACCCGTACATGATTCCTATGATGAAGTACATGCGCACCCTGATCCAGGATATTGTTGAATAACTGAATATGGTCAAGAAAAATTCTCCACCCATTGTTATTAAGGCATCAGCCGAAATTGATGCATTGTGCACCCAGCTGGCAGTGCTCACCGAGCGTGAACGTCGGCTACAGGCAGATTACCAAAATCTTGTGCGCCGTACTAGAGAAGACAAACTGAGCCATAGTAAGCTGGCTACAAAGTACCTGCTGACAGATCTACTTGATCCCCTGGCACACTTGTCACTCGCCAGCGAGCAGCTGGCAGACCCGGGTTTGCGTATGGTGGTTGAGCAGCTTTGGAAAGTGCTGAGTAATCATGGCCTGAAACAAATCGAGGTGATGGGGAAGCCGTTTGATGTTGCTACAATGGAAGTTGTCGAGTCAATTTCTCCAGAGAGCGAAATGGTGGTTGTGACGTCAGTCGTACAACCAGGCTATACGCTCAACGGAGAGTTAATTCAGCACGCAAAGGTCATGCTTGGACAAGTAGCGCCGCAGATATAGGCAAGATAATTGGCAGTCTCTTTACATGACTGCTAGTGTGCGTTATACTGCAAAAGATTCGAAGAAAAAAAAGATATAAACCAGACAGAAAGGAAATATGGCAGATACAAAACAAACAGGCAAAATAATTGGCATTGACCTTGGAACCACCAATTCAGCGGTTGCAGTTATGGAGGGTGGGACGGCAAAAATCATCCCAACCGCCGAAGGTCGCAACACCTTTCCTTCAATTGTTTCTTTCAAGGGTAGTGACGTTTCGGTCGGAGATATTGCCAAGCGCCAAATGGTGCTTAACCCAACTAAAACAGTCAACTCGGTTAAACGTTTTATGGGACGCAAGCTGAAAGATGCAGCGGTTAAAGAAGCGATTAAACACGTTTCCTATACTATCGCCGAAGGTAAAGAGGGTATGGCTGTGGTCAAGATCGACAATCAGTCATACACGCCGCAAGAAATTTCTGCCAAAATTTTGGTCAAGGCCAAAGCCGATGCTGAGAGTTACCTTGGTACTCCAGTATCAAGAGCAGTCATCACCGTACCAGCCTACTTTGACGATTCACAACGCCAGGCTACCAAACAAGCCGGTGAAATTGCTGGCTTAACAGTCGAGCGTATCGTCAATGAACCGACGGCCGCCGCGCTTGCCTATGGGCTTGATAAGAAGGGTACTCGAGTGATCGCGGTGTATGACCTTGGTGGTGGAACATTTGATATTTCCGTTCTCGAAATTGGTGACGGTGTGTTTGAAGTAAAATCTACCAACGGTGACACATTTCTTGGGGGAGATGACTTCGACCATGTAATTATTGAGTGGATTGTTGCAGAGTTCAAAAAAGAGTTTGGTAAAGATTTAACCAAAGATCCCCAAGCACTCCAACGCGTCAAGGACGTGGCGGAGAAAGCCAAGATTGAGCTTTCGAGCGCACAATCGACCGAGATAAACCAACCGTTTATCACCCAAGGTGATGAGGGGCAACCACTGCATTTGACCCTGACCCTGTCACGTTCAAAGCTGGAAGAGTTAACCGATGACTTGGTGCAGCGATCATTCCTGCCAGTCGAAAAAGCGCTCAAAGATGCCAAGCTCAAACCAGCAGATATTAGTGACGTAGTGTTGGTTGGGGGCATGACCCGTATGCCAAAAGTCGTCGCCGCAGTCGAGAAGTTTTTTGGCAAGGAGCCGCATAAAGGAGTAAATCCAGATGAAGTGGTCGCAATTGGTGCCGCGATTCAAGCGGGAGTCATCGGCGGCGATGTTTCGGATGTCGTCTTGCTCGACGTCACGCCGCTTACCTTGGGGCTAGAAACCCTGGGTGGAGTGCGAACGTCACTCATTGAGCGCAACACCACGATCCCGACTAGTAAGTCGCAGACTTTTTCGACCGCAGCCGATAACCAAACTCAGGTGGAGATCAATGTGTTGCAAGGTGAACGCGAAATGGCTGCCGACAATAAATCACTCGGACGCTTTATCCTCGATGGTATTCCACCGGCGATGCGTGGAACACCACAAGTCGAAGTTACTTTTGATATCGACTCAAATGGCATTTTGCACGTCACTGCCAAGGACAAGAACACCAGTAAGGAGCAAAAGATTACTATCCAAAACTCCACTAACCTGTCGGAGGAAGAAGTTGAAAAAATGAAGGCAGAGGCCGAGAAATTTGCCGATGACGATAAGCGAAAGAAAGAACTGGTCGAGTCGCGCAATCAAGCTACGAGTGTGGCTTTTGAGATTGAAAAACAGCTCAAAGAGTACGGTGACAAGCTAGAAGCCAAGGATAAGGCAGCGATCGAAACAAATGTTACACAACTGAAAGCATTGGCAGAAAAAACTGACGCCACCAAGGAAGAGCTCGACAAAGCAATCGAAGCTACCTTTGCTTCGGCGCAGAAAATTGGTGAGGTGATGCAGCAAGCCCAGGCAGAAGCGACCGCAAAGCCAGCGGAGAAGGACGACAAAAAAACAGCTGCAAAAGAAGAGAAATCGAGTGGCGAAGCAGAAGAGGGCGAAGTCGTCAGCGAGTAATTTTGGTTTTGAGTCTGTTTGAATGAGTTGCTATGATAGGCGCATGAAGCACGCGCTCAGCCTGTCTGTCTTGGTTCCTGTTTACAACGAAGCAAAAACCTTGAAGGTGGTGTTGCAGCGGTTGCTTCCTATCTCTCAAGTTACCGAGGTGATCGTGGTCGATGATGGCTCGACTGATAGAACGCCGGCTATTTTGGCGCAACTCAAGCACAAGAAGTTGCACGTGTTTCGCAAAGAGAATGGCGGTAAGGGTAGTGCTATTCGCTGTGCGCTTGAGCACGCTACTGGCAAGTATGTCCTGATTCAAGATGCTGACCTAGAGTATGACCCAGAAGATATTCCTGCCTTGTTTGAGCCTATCCGACGTGGTCGAGTGGAAATTGTCTATGGTTCGCGTTTCTTGGGACCACATCTCAATTTACTGTTTTGGCATCGAGTGGGAAATACTATTCTCAATCTGTTAGTTAATATTCTCTTCAACACCACGCTATCCGATATGGAGACCTGCTACAAAGTGCTGCCGACGGCAATCTTAAAAGACTTACGTCTAACCAGTAATTCTTTCGACATTGAGCCAGAAATAACCTGTAAGTTACTCAAGCGGGGCTATAAAATTTTCGAGGTTCCCATCAGTTATATTGGTAGAGATTTTTCAGAAGGCAAAAAGATCACCTGGCGCGACGGAGTTTCGGCGGTACGAACTATTATTGGGTTGCGTTTGACGGCGGATTAATCATGCAACAGCATGGCACCTTTCGTAGAGTGCTTGCTCGGCTATCTGCCCATGAACGACTGGTTGTCATACTCGTGGCTGCGATTTTTTTCTTGCTCAGATTTTTACCGTTCATTGTCGGTCAGACGTTATTTTTTGGCGACAACTACTCACTGATGGTGCCCGGCAAGCTCTTTACCGCTTCGTGGCTGGATAAAGGCATACTGCCTCTTTGGAATCCACTGCTGTTTGCTGGCATTACTTGGATTGGTGATATCAACCAATCAATTTGGTATCCATCAACCTTGCTATTTTGGTGGTTCTCACCCGCCACGGCTTTCAACACGACAGTCTTACTGCAACTGACGATCACCTTTGTCGGGGCGTATTGGCTCGCGCGTCGGTTGTCGTTGTCGCAAACTGCCTGCTATCTGGTCGCACTGCTGTGGTCGTGCTCGCCCCAAATAGCGAGCTCAGTGAACAACCTGGCTACCTTGCAGACGTTGAGTTTTCTCCCTTGGATTGTCTGGGCTGGGTTGTCCACGCGATATAATGTACGCTTTTCGGTATGTTCGGGCTTGTTAGTCGCTCTGCAGCTACTGGGTGGCTATCCCCAGTATGTTTTGTACGCAGTCGTAATGAGTTTCACCCTCAGTTTGGCGGGACAGTGGTCGGTACTGCGCAGTTCAAGCAAAAAAATTTGGTGGTTTGTTCGATCTTGGTTGCTAGCCGGTAGCATTGCCCTGGGGGTAAGTGCAGTTGCCTGGTTACCTTTTCTGCCCACAGTGGCAAACTCCACGCGAGTCGTGCAGTCACTTGATCAAGCGGCCGCCGGATCGTTGGCAATTGGCGAGCTCGTGCATGTAGTGCTACCAACTTTTTTCTACAATCCTGCTGCGGGTATAAAGTGGGGGTTCTTATGGACCACCCAGCCAAATGTCGTCGTCTATTTTGGTTGGTTTGGTTTACTGCTTCTAGGATCTAGTTTATTATTTCTCAAGCGTGCAGCACTGCTCATCCGAACGCTTTGGGCGGTAGTAGTAATTTCACTCCTCTTCGCCTTTGGTGCCGCACTGCCGTGGTTTTACTTGTTTGCTCACGTGCCACTTCTTAGTGCTGCTCGGGGGGCAAGCGGGATATTACAACTGACTGCACTGGCAGGTGCACTCTTGGTTGGGTGGAGTTTTGACCAGGTTAAGCCAAAAAATACCCTGCGCTGGCGATATTTTTTATGGGCGGTAACTTTATTGGCTGTACTGGCTACCTTGGGATGGTTGGCGGCACAGACTCAGTTTAGCGTTATTTGGCAACAACTAGACGAGATTGTATCTGGCAGACTATCACTGAGTCCGTTTCATACGCTCGAGCGAGATGCGTTGATTGTGCAAAACGCGCTGCGCGTGTTGGTTACCACCAGCGTTTCCCTGGCACTCTCGGTGTATTTCTGGCAACGAAAAAAACAGCATCTCTTGTTGGCGTGTGTTGCTCTTGACGTCGTCCTCAATACCTCGAGCCTATTTTTCTTTGCTCCACGAGAAATTTACGCGACTGATCCTCGCAAGAATGACATCACCACACTCCTGCGCGACCGCGACCTCACGCAGTATCGGGTGCTGATGCGTAATTACAATACACCGTATACAGATTTTGGTGCGTACTGGGACGCGCTCGCCGTCCGCTCGCCGTTTTCTGATTCTTACATCGATGCTACCGAGCTAACCAAATACAGCCACCTGCAGCGCATGCGGGCTGGGGCAACGCCAGATTGGAATATGGTGTTTGCCGTCCCAGTTATCAATGGCTACACCACATTGTTACCACGCGATGTAGACCAACGGTTTGCTACAAGTGATGCAACTGAGACGAGCATCAACAACCTGCCAGAAATTCCACTGAGCAACCAAGCTCTCGCAGATTGGTCTGTTGCTTACTACGTTCGCGATGCCTGGTTTCCACTGTACGATGCTGTTTTGCCAGAAGAAGTATTGGCAGAAACAACGAATCTTGTGCTGTATCACTTGCCAGCTCAGCCGCGTATCCGCTGGTTATCCGGTGAACCGCTACCGTTGTTCAATATTCACGAAACACCCAATGAGTTGTCATTTATTACTATCGCCACTCAATCAGCTGATTTGCTCATTGCTGATCGGTACGACAAAAATTGGCGCGCGACAATCAATGGTGCTGCGGTAGAAATAATCAACCAGGCTGGTATGCGCCGCATGTCTCTCGAGCAAGGAACAAACAACGTGCGTCTGTGGTACGAACCGCGCGCGTTCTATCTCGGACTTGGCATTTCAGGGATAACCCTGTTGTTGAGCTTGATGAGTTTGCGTCTACGTCGACCCAAGATTTAGCAGTCATGAGTTTTGTCTGCTTAACAGCCTGCTTATTCTTTGTTACAATGCTGGTTTGTTGTTATGAGTACTAAACGTGATTACTACGAAATTCTCGGGGTGACTAAAACCGCTTCGGCTGACGAAATTAAAGCGGCCTACCGCAAAATGGCGCTCAAGTGGCACCCAGATAAAAACCAGGATAAAAAGGCAGAAGCCGAAGAAAAGTTTAAGGAGATTAACGAAGCTTACCAAGTGTTATCTGATACACAAAAAAAGCAAACCTACGACCAATTTGGACATGCGGCATTTGACCCTGCCAGTGGGATGGGTGGCAACCCATTTGGTGGCGGTTTTCGTCAGGGTCCGTTCAGTTATACCTACTCGACCAGCGGTTCGCCGTTTAGCGACACCGATTTTGGCGATCCATTTGAGATTTTTGAACAGTTCTTTGGGGGCGGGTTTTCTCGCGCTGCGCAGCGATCACGCTACTCGCTGCGCGTAGAATTTCTCGAAGCCATACGGGGGGTCACCAAAGAAGTTCAGATTGATGGCAAGAAACAGAAAATTAAAGTTCCGGCTGGGGCCAATGATGGCACACGGATTCGCTTCGACAGTTTTGATGTCACCATCAATGTCGGTACCCACCCGCATTTCAAGCGCGATGGAGTAGATCTGTTCATTGACCATCAAATTCCTTTTAGTCTTGCTAGCCTCGGTGGTACCACAGAAGTTGCCACGGTTGACAGTACGCTCAAACTGAAGGTTCGATCTGGGACCGCCTCACATACCTTGGTACGTTTGCGCGGCGAAGGCGTACCACATCTACAATCGTCCGGCAAAGGTGATCTCTATGTGCGATTGATTGTGGAGGTACCAGGCAAACTCATTGGTGACCAGAAGCGGGCAGTTGAGATGCTCAATCAATTGGGATTGTAAAATTAGCTTGCCTTTTCTCGAGATCGCGCTATAATTGCCTGGCACGCTCGTAAATACAGAGATTGGGACTCGAAAAACGAGTCTTATTTATAGTAAAGATTTATTAGGAGAATCAGGTACATGCAGAATACTACAAATACACATGTTCGCACTGAGTTTGCTGCTGCTATCAACCAGATAGCCAACGAACGCAAGATCGAACCAGAGTCAATTCTAGAGGCTATTCGCCAGGCTTTAATTTCTGCCTATCGCAAACAGTACGGCGCAGACGAAGACGATGTCCATTACTTTGTCGAGCTAGACCCGAGTACGGGCGAGTCAAAAATTTTTGAAGCACCGGTAATAGAGCGAGACGAAGAAACGCTTGAGGTGCTCAAGTGGGATGAAAAGAAGTCGAAAGATGTCACCCCAGCTGGTTTTGGTCGCATCGCTGCCCAAACTGCCAAACAAGTAGTGCTACAAAAAATTCGCGAATCGGAGCGGGCGCAGATTATCTCTGAATACTCTACCAAATTGGGCGAAATTGTCTCTGCCCAGATTTTGCGCATGGATGGCCGAACCGTCGTGCTTGATATTGGTCGCGGTCAGGGTTTAATGCCACCAGAAGAACAGATGCGCGGTGAATTTTATCGCATCAATAATCGGGTGACTGTTTTAATCAAGGAAATTCGCGACACTAACCGTGGACAGGCTGTGATTGTGTCTCGGGCCGATAAAGAAATCGTGCGCAAGCTCTTTGAGCGTGAGGTGCCAGAAGTCGCTTCTGGGGCCGTTACTATTGCCCTGATTGCGCGTGAAGCTGGAGTGAGAACCAAGCTCGCCGTACGCTCAACGCAGGAAGGAGTTGACCCAGTTGGTTCGTGTGTTGGTCAGCGCGGCGTACGTGTTCAGGAGGTGATCCGTGAGCTCAACAATGAAAAACTAGATATTATTCCTTTTTCAGAAAACCCCCAGTTACTGTTACAGGCTGCCCTCGCACCGGCAGATAGTCTGACCATCAAGCTTGATGAGGTGAATAAACTCGCCGTAGTGACTGCTCCAGACGACCAGTTATCGCTCGCCATCGGACGAGGTGGGCAAAATGCTCGTATTGCCGCTAAATTATCAGGTTTCAGAATTACAGTCAAGTCCGCTGGAGGTCAAATTAAGTCTTCGGTGACGGGAGAGGAAGAGTACGAGATAGATACGTTTCCCGGATTGAGTCCAGAAACGAGAGTTCAGCTGGTCGAGCACAAACTTACCACCCTGGGCGACTTGAGTCGCTTTAAAGACAAATGGCACGCCTTTGAGTTACCGACCGATCAGGTGGTTTTACTTGATGAGCGGATTGTAGTATTTGAGCAGGAGCAAGCCCGGTTTGACGCTGCTCGAGAAGGACGGGCAACCCTCTAAGCATGGCAGTACAAAAACGACCACCAGTTGTGACGATCATGGGTCATGTCGACCATGGCAAGACGACACTCCTCGATTTTATCCGCCAGTCGCGCATAACCGAGCAGGAAGCTGGTGGCATTACTCAGCACATCGGTGCCTATCAGATTAGTTATAAGGACCAGGCGATTACCTTTATCGATACACCTGGTCACGCCGCGTTTAATAAGATGCGAGCGCGTGGTGCGCAGGTGACGGATATCATTATCTTGGTGGTGGCCGCCAATGATGGAGTAAAACCACAAACGATAGAATCAATTCGCCACATCACTGCAGCCAAGTTGCCGGTCATTGTGGCCATTAATAAGATGGACTTGCCAGATGCGCAGCCAGATCTAGTCAAATCGCAGTTGGTTGAGCACGGCATTTTAGTCCAAGGATTTGGGGGAGATGTAGAAGTCATTCCACTCTCAGCTAAGACTGGCAAAGGTGTCGATACATTACTCGATACCATTCTCGTTTTAGCCGAACTGCACGAATGTGTGGCTGATCCCACCGCATCACTTGAAGCCGCAGTGATTGAGTCATCCAAAGATGCGCGTCGCGGATCACTGGTGTCAGTGATCGTACGCGCTGGCATACTCCGTTTACGGCAAGATCTTATATCTGATCAAGCAACAGGTCGAGTTAAGCTACTAACCGATTCGCTCGGCAAGTCTGTCGAACAGGTTTTGCCTGGTTGTCCAGCTGAAATAATTGGCTTCAAAACGGTACCCGCCGTCGGTGCTATTATCCACGACCAAGCGGCTACCTATGTAGCCGTAGCGCAGGAGCCAGTTGTAGCTGCTGCGGTGAGTACTTCGAGTGCTCAAGAGTTGACCGACAGCGGGTTTAACTTTCTGCTCGACGATAAACCTCGCCTCAAATTGATGATCCGTGCCGATGCGCAGGGTACACTCGAAGCCATTCTCGATACCCTCGACGCCGAGAGCACCGAACTGATTTCGTCTGCCGTGGGTCAAGTGAGTGAAGCCGATGTAGAGTTGGCGAGTGCCACGGGTGCGCTTATTGTGAGTTTTCACTCCAAAGTTTCTCAGCAAGTTTTGCACTTGGCCAAGCAAGCAAAAGTGCGCATCAAGCGTTACGACGTCATTTACGAACTAATCGAAAATTTGCAAAAGCAAATGCTAAAATTGATTGACCCAACACTCGATGAAGTGATAACTGGTGAGGCAGAAATTTTGCAAATTTTCGAAATGCGCGGAGAGCGCGTAGCTGGCATTCGGGTCAAATCTGGCGAGATTGCCAAGACCGATACTTTTTATCTAGCTCGTGGCGAAGAGCGCATTGGGCAGCCAGCCATCAAATCGATGCGTCATGGCAAAGAAGAAGTGATCTCTGTCAAAGTCAAAGGTGAAGCTGGCCTGGTATTTCGCCAAGCAAAACTTGCTTTTGAGGTTGGCGACCGCCTGGTTGCCTATCACATTGCAGAGTAATGGTATACTACGCAGGCTAAAATGGTTACTTTGCTTGTTGGTTTGCTAACGAACAAGACAAGGGATATACAAAGAAAGGCATACCATGGCACTCAACAAGGTCCAAAAGACCCAAATTATTACAGATTTTCAACTGTTCGAGAGTGATACTGGTTCACCAGAAGTGCAAATCGCCCTTTTAACCGCCTCGATCAAAGAGCTGACGGATCATCTTAACGGACACAAAAAAGACAACCATTCTCGTCGCGGTCTCCTCAAGCAGGTGGCCAAGCGTCGCAGATTACTTACTTTCTTGCTCGATCGTTCCGAAGAGCGCTATAAGAAGCTGATTGAGCGGTTGGGATTGAGTAAATAAGCAAGCTTCCCTTGTACGCTCGTGTGATTTGTCTCAACTAATTGCAGTTGGTTGATAAGTGTTAGAATCAGCAATATGATGCAAACCGTTTCGCTTAATAATGGCAATACTATCTCCCAACTTGGCTTAGGTACCTGGAAATCAGAGCCAGGTAAAGTAGGAGCTGCTGTAGAATTTGCCCTGGAAACCGGATATCGACACATAGATTGCGCAGCGATTTACCAAAATGAACCAGAGGTTGGTGCAGCATTTGCCCGAGTATTTGCCAAAAATAAAATACAGCGTGAGGATGTATGTATCACCAGTAAGTTATGGAATAGTGAGCATCATCCTGATGTAGTCGAAAAGGCTTGCAGAAAAACGCTTACTGATTTGCAACTTGAGTACCTCGATTTATATCTGATTCATTGGGGAATTGCCTTTTTGCCGAGCAAAGAGAAAGAACCACTCGATGCGCAGGGCATGATTATGACCGAGCCGGTTTCAATTCAGCGAACCTGGCAGGCAATGGAGTCACTTGTCGAGAAGGGTTTGGTCAAGTCGATTGGGGTGGCCAACTTTACAACCATTATGCTCCTTGATCTTTTGACCTACGCTAAAATCAAACCCGTGATGAATCAAGTCGAGATTCACCCATACAACGCGCAGCCAGAACTGGCGCACTTTTGTCAGGTAAAGCAGGTTACAGTTACGGCCTATTCCCCACTTGGTTCTTTTGGGGAGGCAGCTAATCGGCCGATTAGTGACGAGGTAGTTGTGGCGATTGCGAACACGCACAAAAAAACTCCCGCGCAAGTTTTGATCCGTTGGTCGCTGCAGCGTGGGTTGGTGGTCATTCCAAAATCTGTAACTCCAGAGAGAATTGCAGAAAATGCGGCAGTATTCGACTTTGAGCTGACAAACGATGAGATGGCGCGCATCACTTCACTCAATCGAAACCATCGTTTTGTTGATCCCAGTAAATGGTGGGGGTTGGGGTATTTTAGGTAGGTTCAGATTGTCATTTTGATATATGATTGTCTTGACAAAAGTAACTTTTATGTCACACTATGAAAGCAAACAAACACATTCTTCTTGACAGAAGGGCAAAAAGGCACAACGAAGACTTGCAGAATATGTATGAGGAGTAACTATGAAAAAAAATAATCACAAAGAAAAAAATAGACCAGTTGCAATGCCCTTTGATTCTGTTACTGCCGACTTCACCAAAGAAGATTGGCAGGCTGTGGAAAATGAGAAAAAGTATTATCGACTGGTGACGTCGCTGAGAGAGCAACGCAAAAAAATTGGATTGACTCAAAATGAGCTGGCTGAGAAAGCGCAATTACCTCGAGCCACAATTGTAAAAGTAGAATCTGGTAAGCGCAATGCAACTCTAGAAACACTCATGCATATTGCCCAGGCCATGGGTAAGGATTTGGTAGTGAGTTTGCGGTAAAGAATAGTAAAGCATCACATGCAACAAATGGATCTTATTTTTGCCACTACTGCTGATGACCTGAAACTTCCAGGTTTGTACTACCCGGTAGAGCAAAAGGATATTTGTGTTTTATTTATCCACGGTATGTCAGGATTTTTTCTTGAAAATTATTTCGGTCATGTCTTAGGTCAACAATTGCAAAGAGCTGGATTTGGTTACATTTTTACTCATAATCGTGGTTATGCACACATGAATGACATTCGCACAACGCAGCAAAATGTAGATGGTGGCTGCAAGTCAGAACGTCACGGCGCTGTCTATGAACGATTTGAAGGTTGTGTTTTAGATATTGAGGCGTGGTTACAGATAGCCAGGGAATTGGATTACAAACGATTTGTGATTGTTGGTCACAGTCTAGCTGGTCCAAAAATTGTTCATCACTTTTATAAAAAACAACCAAAAGATGTACTAGGCATGGTGTTGGCCTCTCCTGGAGATATGGTTGGTCTGGTAAAGAAAACTAAGTATCAACCAAATTATGCAGAGTTGCTCTTGGAAGCTCGAAGTAATTTAGAACAGGACAAACCAGAAAAACTGCTATCTGGAAAAGTCTGGGATTGGTATGTGTTAAGTTCTCAGACATTTCTGGACATGTTTGAAGAAGGTGGGCCAGCTGACGTTTTGCCTCTATTGCGAAACCCTAGCAAGTTCCCTGAGTTAGCTTCTGTAAACGTACCAATTTTATGTATCATGGGCGAACTTGACGACGTAGCTATACGAACACTTGAGGAAGATCTGGAGTTACTCAAAAGCAAGGCAATCAATGCTCCATCATTTGATACCCACCTTTTACCTGGGGCGAACCATAGCTATGAAGGCTGTGAAAAAGAATTTGCCGAAAAGGTGATGGAGTGGGTAAAAAAGCTATGAACAAATCCACTATTTTGACTGAGTTGCAAACTCACTACCCTGGCAAGAAAATTCTATGTTTGCCGGAAGAAAATCTGACGGAAATTATTTGCGAAATTGAGCCAACCTCAGATCATCCTAAGTATAGTAGGGCTATTGCGGTCATCGGACAATCGCTACCTCATCGCCATAACTTGACAACTGAAACCTATGAGGTTTTGCGAGGCAAACTTGCTGTTATCGTCGATGGTATGGAGCACATTCTTGCTGAAGGTGATAAGCTCACCATAAATCCAAACAGTATCCACTCTGCCTCCGGTGACGACGTATGGACCGAGTGTTATAGCGAGCCAGGGTGGTCAGCAGAGGACCATATCTTCATTACAGAATTTCTTGATGATTCTTGAAAATGATACCGCCTGTGGTATCATACAAAAAGTGACTAAGCGCGCAAAACGAGTAAAAAAACTTTCTACTAGTCCGGAAAATATTCGTTTTGAAGTGCTTGACGCTATTCTGTTGGAGCACGGCTTTATCTGTAGACAGCCGAGTAGTGGAAGCAGCCACTACATCTACTACAAAAAAAAGAAACAAATTACCGTCCCATACAAACGACCATTTATTAAGGAAGTATATATAAAGCGAGTGAGGGAGCTTATTGAAGATGAAAAAAAATAAACAACTGTCTTATTACTTGGATCTCGATTACACAATGCGACTTAAGAAGAATGTGGATGGTTCATATTTTGTTGAGGTGGAGGAGCTTCCTGGCTGTTTTTCTGAGGCTGATTCAAAACAGGCTGCGCTTACAATGATTGAGGATGCAAAAAAAACTTGGCTCGAAGTAGCCTTGGAACGAAAAATTTCTATACCAGAACCCGTTCAGGATGAGTATAGTGGAAAATTACATCTTCGTTTGCCAAAATTTTTACATAGAACATTGGTGTATCACGCAAGACGAGAAGGCGTCAGTTTGAATACCTACATAACTTCTAATCTCTCGAGGGATATCTAGAAGACAGTTTCTATGCAGCCCCCCTTCTTCTCCAACACACCCGACAACACCCACTGCTATCAAGCAGTTTTGAAAATGTTGTTGAAACACTATGGAAAAGTCGCAGGGTATGGTGGTAATAAAGTAGGCTTGAAAATAGGCTAAAATTAGGCTAGAATTGCGACATGCAAACAACACAACTGCGAGTCACCATCCCCCTAGAGCTACAAGCCTACCTGAGAACGAAGGCAAATAAGTTTGGGCTTAACATGTCTGCATATGTCAAAAACCTCATAATCGACGATGTGCGGGAGATGACCTATCCAGTTTACACAGCGTCGGCAAAGACAGAGAAAGCCTACAGAGAAGCGAAGAGTGAAGAAAGGACGGGAAAGTTAATTTCAGTCGACAATCTTGAGCAGTTTTTAAAAGATTTATAAGACATGGAATTCGATATTTCTCTTGGTTGTCAGAAAGCACTAGGGAGAATTAAGCGCAAAGACACAAAGCTTTTTAAGGCAATTTCACAAAAACTTTTACAGTTCGGGCTGAATCCACAACACCCTTCGTTGCGACTACACAAATTACAAGGAGAACTTCAGAGTGTTTGGAGTATTTCAATTACCAGATCGATTCGAATGGTTTTGTACTATCGAGAAGTTCTGGGAGAAAAGCGTGCTACATTTATCTCAGTCGGCACGCACAAAGAAGTTTATAAATAGGTTTTTCTCCAACCTATGCTATACTACTCGAAGTAATCCGCGTGAGATGATGGATTGTTGAGGATTCGAGAGAGATGACAGACTGTTTTTCAGGTGTCTTTTCTCCAGAATACTTACAACACATTTCCCGCACATAATACAAGGAGATGAGTATGGCATATCCAGACTATTCCAAAACGTACAAAACAACCATCTCGCTCGGAGATAAAGATATCTCGGTTGAAATTGGTAAATTTTCAGAGCAAGCTGCCGGAGCGGTGATCACCCGCTTAGGGGACACTGTGGTACACACGACCGTTGCGCTCGGTCGCAAAGTCAACTTAGGGTACTTCCCCCTCTCGGTTGAGTTCGCCGAGAAACTGTATGCTTCTGGCATCATCAAAGGTTCTCGCTGGGTCAAGCGCGATGGCCGTCCACTCGATGACACCATTCTCAAAGCGCGCGTCATTGATCGTTCGCTGAGGCCACTTTTTCCCGATGGTATCACCAACGAAGTGCAGGTTATTTCGACTGTTTTCTCTTACGATGGTGAGCATGAACCAGACATGTTAGGTTTGCTGGGAAGCACGATAGCACTGGCTATTTCCCAAATTCCTTTCAACGGTCCATTAGCGGGCGCACGTATTGCTTACAAAAAAGCGACCCAGGAGTATATTTTTAATCCGACTCAGACAGAGCAGGCAGCCAGTGATCTTGACTTAATTGTCTCTGGTACAGCTGATGCCGTGGTGATGGTAGAAGCGGGAGCCAATGAAGTTTCAGAAGCAGTGGTTCTCGAGGGAATGCTCAAGGCCCAAGCAGAATTTGCTAAAGTGTGTGCGCAGATTACCCAGATCGCCCAAGAAATTGGTCGTGACAAAGTAGCGCTCGTCACCAAAGATGAAAAAGCAATCGCTCGCAAGCAAGAGATCGTTGCTCACATCGAGAAAAAATATAAAAAAGCGGCGGCGACAGTCGTAGCAAAAGATGCACGACTTGAGCCCTCAGGATTTGTCGAGCTGGTAGCTCAAGTTGCCACCGAACAACCAGAAAGCGAAACACCATTCACCGATGGCGAAATTAGTTCAGCGCTGTCCTCGATCACCAAACAGGTGGCTCGTGACATGATTATCAAAGAAAAAATCCGACCCGATGGTCGTAAAACAGATGAAATTCGTCCGATCTGGTGCGAAGTTGATATTTTCCCTCGCACACATGGCAGTGCTATGTTCAAACGTGGCGCAACGCAGGCGGTTACTATTACGACCCTTGGTTCGCCAAGTTTGGGTCAAGTAATCGAGAGTATCGAGGGCGAAGAGGTCCGACACTACATGCACCACTACAATATGCCACCGTACGCTTCTGGTGAGGCTGGTCGCTTTGGTTTCCCCAAGCGCAGAGAAATCGGTCATGGCGCACTCGCAGAACGCGCACTTTTGCCCATGATCCCGTCCCAGGAAGAGTTTCCCTACGCGATTCTGGTTGTATCTGAGATCATGAGTTCCAACGGTTCAACTTCGCAGGCGTCGGTTTGTGGTTCTACCTTGTCGCTTATGGCGGCAGGCGTACCAATCAAACGCCCAGTGGCCGGTATTGCCATGGGTTTAATGAGTGACGGCGACACTTACGTAGTGCTTTCTGATATTCAAGGACTTGAGGATCATGTCGGTGATATGGACTTCAAAGTGGCTGGTACCACGGAGGGCATTACCGCCATCCAAATGGATATCAAGTTGACCGGTATTCCTCGAGAAGTTCTAGAGCAAGCACTCGAGCAGGCTCGAACCGCTCGTTTGCACATCTTGGGCGAAATGCATCAATGCCTGAGCGAACCAAGAAAGGAGCTTTCTGTTTATGCACCAAAGATTGAACAGATCACCATTCCTGGCGACAGAATTGGTGAGCTGATTGGTCCAGGGGGCAAGAATATCAAAGCACTGATTCAAAAGACTGGTGCCGAGATTGATGTCGATGAAGATAAAGAAAGCCAAGTTGGTATCGTGTCAATTTCTTCACCTGACCGGGCAGCCATTACCGCCGCTAAAACGGCAATCGAAAACATGTTCCGCGAAATTCACGAGAATGATGAATTTGACGGCACAGTCACTCGAGTCGAAGAGTATGGTTGCTTTGTTGAGTTTTTGCCAGGCAGAGAAGGTTTGGTGCATGTATCGGCAATGAGTACGGAGTTTGTGCCTGATGCGCACGAGAAAGTCAAAGTCGGCGATGCGCTGCATGTCCGTGTGTCTGAGATTAAAGAGGACGGCAAAATTGGTATGTCGCTGTTGTCAGCAGAAGAGCAGGCTGCAGCCAGGTCCAACCGACCACAGGGTAGACCGCCATTCCGTGGTGGCCGATCGGGTGGAGGAGATCGACGTGGTGGTGGCAATAACTCACGAGATCGTTACGATCGTCGCTAAGGTATACTGAGTGCATGACACTCGATGCCATCCGCGCTGAGTCTGGCTACTCGTTGATCAGCTTGGCTGATCCGTTGGCGGTGGCTGGACACGCAGGCTTTTCACTGCAAAAACCAGAAGACGAAGCAGAAGTTGCGCAACTGATTTCAACTGCGAGTAAACTGCTTGCGCCAAATGCAAGTGGAGTCTGCCTGTCTCCCGATGTTGGTTTTTCGGCTGTAGCCGGGTTACCGAAAAATGTGGGTGTGATTTTTGAACTTTCCGATATGTTGCGCGCCAAAGATCCATTAACCGTGCCAGTGCTCGCACAAACGTGGGGTGTGCAGCAGACACGCAACAACTACGCGCTGGCCAAGCTCGAACTATACTACAACCCTCAAGAAGAAGACGTACGCTCCAAAAAACAAATGGTTGTCGAGCTCGCCGATTACTGCCGACACGAAGGCATTGCTTTTATTCTCGATTTGGTGTTATATCTCGAAACTACCAAAGAAAAATACCAAGCCCAGTTTTTGGAGTTGCAACTCGACTCGATTCAAGAACTACAGGAGTACTGCGACTTATTTTTTCTGGAGTATCCGGTCGACCCGCTCTCAGCTGTTACCTTGACCGCCGGTCTTGACGTGCCGTGGTTAGTTTCCGGTCGGGGGGTACCGTACGAAACGTTCAAAGAACAGGTGCGTTCCGCACTCGAAAGTGGTGCTCAGGGGTATGTGATTGGTTCGCAACTATTGCCAGAGGAAACACCGCATGAGCAACGCTCGCCAGAACGTGTTGCTAACTTTTTTGCAACTACTGCGAGGGATCGGGTGATCGAGCTTGAGCGGATTCGGCAAGAAGTGCTTATCTGATGTAATTTGATATAATTAAAATATGCCAGCAGTCAGCGTGGAATTCTCTTTTGATGAAATAACCACACGGTTATCGAATTGGCCCTCAGAGGAACTCGAGTTTATTTTCGGAAGTGAACTAGCAAATCACCTCAGATTTGTTCCCAAAATAAGAAAACAAGTGACAGAATTTATTGTTTGCCTCATGGAAGGGAAGTCTCTTGGAAAAGCAATTGGCGAGGCAGGGATACAACCCGTCCAACTGTCTATCTCTGATCTTGAGGGATTCGTAAAACTACTGAGTAGTATTTGTGTAAATGTCTGTGAACTTCCAGTTTTGAGTAACCCTTCGGCAGATGAAATAAAAATGAGGCAAGTTTTTCCTCTAGAATTACCAGAGGAATTATTAGCTGCGTTGACTAGGGGAAATCCCACACTGCTCGAAGGGTATAACAGGCAGCAAGCGTCAGAGAAGCTAATACAGGCTAGAATAAGAGCCATGAAAGACATACGAGAGTTAGATCCGAATGTATATTATTCACTTTTTGATTTTTTCTTTATTACGGGTTCTTTATACGGTGAGCCAAGTGGTGTAAAAAAAATAATTGAGAATTTTAATGCACAGTTGGAAGAGTTGATTGATCAGTTTATTGATTACAAACTTAGTTTTACTGAATTACTTGAGCAGGTATTGGCCAATTTCAGCGTTCTAGTTTCTGACATATCAGATGTACTTATTCGTCAAGCAACTGAAAATGGTGTCACTCTAAAAATTACAAAGGAAGAATTTACACAGTTTGAACCATTTGCAAATTTGCGTTCCCAACTGACCGATAATATTCTCACTGATTTGAAGCGTGCCTTTGCGAAGCTGAGTCAAGAGAAATAGTGACGACTATGCTATAGTGCAACCATATGCATACACTCCCCCCACTCCCGTTCGCGTACAACGCCCTCGAGCCATACATCGACGCCCAGACGATGGAGATTCATTACACCAAACATCATCAGGCTTATATCGATAAACTGAATGCCGCGCTTGAGTCGCACACAGACCTCCAGGCTTTATCAGTTGAAGCATTGCTCGGCAAATTGTCTTCAGTTCCAGCAAATATCAAAATGGCAGTTCGAAACCATGGCGGCGGTCATGCCAACCACTCATTTTTTTGGAGTATTTTGGGAGTCGATTCGGCCGAAACCCAGGCTCCGAGTTTGCTCGCAGCCATCACGAAAACATTTGGTAGCTTGGATGAGTTTAAGCAAGCATTTACCAATGCCGCCACCGGTCAGTTTGGCTCTGGGTGGGCTTGGCTTGTTCTCAAAACGGATGCGTCTCTGGCAGTCTATGGTACCGCCAACCAAGACTCGCCGCTGCTCGAAGCCGATCAGCCGATTATAGGGCTCGACGTTTGGGAACACGCCTATTACCTCAAGTATCAAAATAAACGCCCTGACTATATTCAAGCGTTTTGGCAGGTGCTCGATTGGTCGAAGGTTGCAGCTCGCTACGCCAAACTGATAGAGTGATCTGTCATGCGACAGATTATTCTCGATGTAGAGACCAAGAAAATTTTTGATGAGGTGGGTGGGTACTTTCCCGATAGACTCGGAGTTTCTTTTGTCGGTATTTGTTTGCGCGATAGCACCGCAGGTGTTGGTGAAATGCGCGGTTTTTTTGAAGATGATTTGCCCGATTTATTTCCCTTGCTCGAACAAGCAGATGTAGTCATAGGCTTTAACATTGACGGTTTCGACATGCAGACGCTCGTGCCGTACTACAAAGGTGATATCTCTCTGATTCCTACGCTGGATTTACTCGATCGGATCAAAAAAAGCGCCGGTCATCGCATCAGTCTCGATGCGGTCGCCCAAGCAACACTCGGTATCGGTAAAAGTGGCGATGGGCTTGATGCGGTCAAGTACTACAACTCTGGTAACTACGACGCGCTCAAAAAATACTGTTTGCAAGACGTGGCGGTGACGAGAGACGTGTATGATTACGGCAAAACCAAAGGTGCGGTCAAATTTCGCAATAAATGGAATCGCATGATTGATTGTCCGGTCGATTTTAGTTTTACCCCCAAAAAACAGGTGGGGTTGCAGATGAGTTTGTTGTAAACTATGGTCAACCTCCACCAATTTCCCGCTAAAATTTGTTTTACCGCTGTTGGCATGCTGATTCATGAAGGCAAGGCACTCCTTGTTCACCACAAAAAGCTTGGTCAGTGGCTATGTCCCGGTGGACACATGGAAGCGGGTGAGTTGCCTCATCAGGCAGCCGAGCGGGAGTTTTTTGAGGAAACGGGGGTGCAGGTGACTGCCTATGACCCGTTTTACACAAGAGATTCGAAGACTTCGGAGTATGTGCCGTCTCCAGTTGAGACTAACCTGCACTGGATTAGTGAGCAGAACTTCAACGAGCGGAACAGTGATCCGCAGGCATACGCCGTCGCACCAGTACGCATGAAGGGGTGCGAGCAACACGTGGGGTTTGTTTTTTTAGTTCGCCCAACTGGTTCGTTAGCACTGCACCCACAGGTCGAAGAAGTCACGCAAATCCGTTGGGTGAAGCGTGCCGAGCTTGCTTCGTTTGAACTTACCGATGACATGCGAGCAGAATTAGAACATGGGTTTATGCTAGCAGCTGCTCAGACAGAGTAATATGAGATTTTCTTTGATTATATTTTTGCTGTGTTTTTTTAGCACGCAATCAGTTGCATTCGCCGCAGAGATAATTCCACGCTACACAGTAATTATTAACCAGGTGCGGGGGACGGAGTGTTGTGATCCAGGAAGTGTGGGAGCTTTTGTACGTCAGCAGCAGGAGTTACAACTACGAAGTTTACCGGCCACGTTTACCCTCCGCTATGATGCGCTTATAGATCTAGACTTTGTTGTGGCAATAAAAAAATATCCCGAATTTGAGTATGGTGGTTTACTCGAGATTACTCCTGCACTAGCCGCAGCGGCAGGCGTGACCTATCGCGGAACGCCAGAGAATTGGTTTGAGGCACAACATGTGTTTTTGGTTGGCTATTCTTCAGAAGAGCGTGCGGCACTTATACGAGCATTCATGACTGAGTTTAAAAATGTTTTTGGCGAGTACCCCAAAACTACAACTGCCTGGATGATTGATCCTGTTTCACTGAAAATCCTGCACGACCAGTATGGAGTGAAGGTGCACGAGATTACGCGCGAACAATTTGGCACTGACTCATACACGCTCTACGGTGGTCCGCCACACTATCCCTACTGGAGTGCGCCTGATTGGGCGCTGATGCCGAGTGTCGTGACCGATCATTCACCGCTGATTGTCCGCCAAACGATAACTGATCCAGTTTTCAACTATGGGGACCAAACAAGTGCGTTTACTTCACAACCTAATGACTATCTGCTGCGCGGCGCAACAACAGAGTATTTTTCGCACTTATTTTTCCAAGCGCACGATCAGCCCCAGAGCAATGGCTATACCTTTACGATGTTGGGTATAGAAAATTCACTGACAGAGGAAAACCAGCAAGAGTTTTCTAACCAACTGGATGTTATTGCAGAATGGCAAGCCACTACAAAGGGCGAAGTACTCACTGCGAACAGTTTTTATTCTTGGTTGCGTGTACAGCCAGCGCGAAAAATTTTTGTATACACAGGCACCAGTCAAACAGATGCCGCAGAGCAAGCCTGGTGGATTACCACTGCTCGTTACCGAGCGCGCTTACGATTGAGTGACGGCGTATTTTCGCTGACAGATTTGCGGGTGTACGACGAAAATTTCTCAGATCCATATGCCGACGTGCGAGCAAAAAGTATGGGTTGGTGGATTGTGCCGTTTGTTTTAGATGGCTCAAGAAGTACGAGTACACAAGTAGGGCAGGCTGCGCGCAATGATGTGCTAAAGAATCGACCAAGTTCATATCCACCGGTAAATTTTTGGCAGTTGGCAAGTGAGGTTGACGCGGTTACGGTTGAAGAATCTGAAAGCTCGCTATTGGTCAACGCCAATGGCGAGTCGGTTATACGTTTTTCGCCCAATTCATTTGAAATCTTCGAGAGTACCGGAGGGCGTTTTGTACCAAGTCAGCCGGTGACTGGCATGAGTTGGCTGACAGACGCTGGCCAAGCTGCTTGGGGTTTTGCAGAGATAGAAAATACTTTTAGCAGTTTTGCTGTTCCAGAATTATTGACCACAGAGCGTTTACACCAAAAACGATTATTATTTCCCGAGATTCAGTTCAGTGCGGTCGATACACAAAAAACTACCTTGTACATCAACAATCGCTATGCAATTGCTGGTAGAAACCCAGCTCGTTTAGTTTTATATCCTCGTGATGCAGAAAATTTTCCTGTGTTGCTACAGAATCCACCTGAAATTTCACTTTCGGTAACAGAAGCAACAGTAAGCAGCTTGCCCGCACATGGCAGTAATGGGATGATTTTTATTGATATCAGTTCTGCTACTCCAGCACGGGTGCAGGCAGTTGTCACCGCTGGAGATTTTTCTCAAGATGAAATCGTCTATCTGGCACCAAATTGTTTGAAGCAAATACTGTATTGTCTGCGTCACCCGAAGCAAGCAACTTGGTTTGTTCGCTCAGTGATTGCTGATAAATCTCGTTTCTTTGAGGAGAAGAAACAGTTGGAGGAGCAGCTGTTTTGACTTGGTCGCACGAGGCAATCAAGCTTTTTCAAAATAGCTTACGTTTACCCCAGCTTTACGAAACCCACCATCCAGCGTGCACATTTCATCAATTTTGTAGCGTTGGTATACCACCAATGAAGTTACATCTGTAAATGAAAGGTTTGTCACCGCCATCTCAAGAAACAACTCCTGAGCGAGCTTAAACAAGTCGGATGAAATTGGGAACAAATACAAGGCTTGTTCCTGTAGTTGCTTAGAAATGACCTGGATACAGGTTTTAGCCGCTTTCGCGCCATAATCATAGAGAATTCTAGTGAACAACTCATCGAGCACATAGTCAGTTACCAAGAATCGACTGCCCAGTTTCTGTTGTTGCTCTACATATTTTTCCATTTGTATATGAGAAGCTTCCGACTTTACCAAAAGGGCTATGAGAGCACTCGTGTCGAAAAGTATCTTCATAGGCTTCAGACGCCAAAATACTCAGAATCAGGTTTGGTTGATGAATGTGTCGTTTTTCCCGAATCTGTCGTAATAATGCCTGATAGTTTCAAAAGATTGCCCATTTTGCTTTCCTCTATCTTTATAAATGATTGATACCGAGTAGCAAGTATATCGGCCAATTCTTGCAACAAGTGTGATCTTGAGAATCCAGATGCCTGACCGATTGCTCGCAGTGTATCCATCGTGTTTGGTTCGAAATATACTTGGTATCTTTGCATGGTGTATATATAGCAGAATATGGTGTATATTGTCAATAACCCACAACGATAAGTCTTCAGACTATTCCTCCTGTATAATGCACCAGGTATGCAGCACGCACTAGAACTCATCAACTTGGCTGTTTCGATCAACGATAAACAAATTCTCAAAGGCGTTTCGTTGTTGCTCAAGCCAGGGGAACTACACGCCATCATGGGTCCCAATGGCTCGGGTAAGAGCACGTTGGCCTATTCACTGGCTGGTCATCCAGCGTATATACTACTGCCAGACTCACAGATTATCTTGGATGGCGAAGAAATGACCAAACTTGCACCGGACGAGCGAGCACAAAAAGGTCTATTTTTGGCTTTTCAGTATCCAGTTGAAGTGCCGGGTGTTTCGGTCCAGAATTTTTTGCGCCAGGCGCATCAGGCGCGGTTTGCGAGTCAACCAAAACGGCAGTTTGCCACCGTGTTGGCATTTCGTAAACACTTGCAGGTAACTGCGGACGAGCTCGACATCGACCAAGCTTTCCTCAAACGCGGACTCAACGAAGGGTTGAGCGGGGGCGAGAAGAAACAGCTCGAAATTTTGCAGCTAGCCGTTCTAGAGCCAAAGTACGCCATCCTGGACGAGACCGACTCGGGACTTGACATTGACGCGATCAAAAAAGTGGCCAAAAGTGTGACGCTCCTGCGTAAGAAACTCCACCTTGGTGTGCTGATCATCACCCACTACCAACGGATTTTGCAGTATCTCAAGCCAGATATGGTCCACGTATTAGTTGCCGGTAAAATTAAACAGTCGGGGGGCGCAGAGCTGGTTGCACAGCTTGAGTCCACTGGCTATACAGCCCTCAAGGAGTAATCATGCACCAATTGACAGAAACGGTAAAAGTCTTGCAAAAGGTGGTGCTATTTGCAGATAAAAAAGTCCTAATTCTCAAACGAGCGGATACGAGCACAATGCGCGCAGGGCAGTGGGATTTGCCGGGCGGCAACAGCGAGTGGCCGGAATCCACCGTATCGAAACAAAGTTTGCATACAGCCGACATTGTCCGAGAGACGAGTGAAGAAACTGGCATTACTATCGCTGCAAGCGAGTTTTCGCGACCGATTTTTTTTGACACCTACTTTGATGCAGAGCAACAGCTGTACAGTATTATCGTTGGTTGGCGGGTGCTTTTGCCAGCCCAGCCACAAGTACGTCTCAGTCTAGAGCACACAGAGTTCGCCTGGATTTTGCCAGCAGAGTTTCCGGTGTATGATTTTGGTTTTGCGGGTAAGTCCAATGGTTTTATTCGCCAGATACTCAACCGGAGCATCATCTAATGGCTCGGTTTGCGCACAAGAACACACCAGCATTTACACCCAATCAAGCTGATGACTACGAGCATGGCTACTCATACTCGACTGCGAGCTACAAACACATTGCCAAGCCAGGTTTATCTCAGCAGGTAGTGGAAGAGATTTCGTCACTCAAACAAGAGCCAGATTGGATGCGCCAGCGACGCTTACACGCCCTCAAACTCTACGGACAGATGCACCTACCACCTTGGGGGGCAGATCTTTCGGGTATTGCTTTCACCGATATTCACTACTACCTCAAACCAACTGATGCACCATCTACTTCTTGGAATGATGTTCCACCAGAAGTTAAGGCAACTTTCGACAAACTTGGTATTCCCGAGGCAGAGCGGGGCGTGTTAGCTGGAGTCAAAGCCCAGTACGACAGTGAAGTGGTCTACGGCTCGCTCAAAGCGGCCTATGCCAAGGATGGTGTAGTTTTTCTCTCGATGGACGAAGGACTCACCCAATATCCTGACTTGGTCAAAGAGTATTTTGGCACGCTCATCCCCAGTGGTGACAATACCTTTGCCGCGCTCAACTCAGCCGTTTGGTCGGGTGGTTCGTTTGTGTATATTCCCAAAGGCGTCAATGTCCAGCTGCCACTCCAAACATATTTTCGCATCAATTCACCCAATGCTGGCCAGTTTGAGCGCACGCTCATTATCGTTGATGAGGGAGCCAGTGTGCATTATGTTGAAGGTTGTAGTGCCCCAAGTTTCTCGAGTGGATCGCTCCACTCAGCGGTGGTAGAAATTTTTGTCAAAAAGGGTGCGCGCTGCCAATACACTACCATCCAAAACTGGTACAAAAACGTCTACAACCTGGTTACCAAGCGCGCGCGGGTTGCAGCAGAGGGTGAGATGATCTGGACCGATTTTAATATGGGTTCAAAAGTAACCATGAAGTATCCGAGTTTCATTTTGGCGGGCAAAGGAGCGCGAGGTGAGACGCTCAGCATGGCATTGGCTGGAGCGGGGCAGCACCAGGATACTGGAAGCAAGGCTATTCACTTGGCGCCATACACAAGTTCGACGATTGTTTCAAAATCGATCAGCAAACAAGGTGGTCGCACGAGCTATCGTGGTCTCGTTTCCGTCGGACCAAAAGCCCACCACAGTCAAAACACCGTCATTTGCGACGCGCTGCTCCTTGATCCCCAATCACGTTCCGATACCTACCCGGTTGACAAAGTATTTGCCTCAGATGTCGCTATTCAGCACGAAGCCACCGTCTCCAAAATCGGTGATGAGCAGTTGTTTTACTTGATGAGTCGGGGAGTCAACGAAGAAGCGGCTCGCAAAATGATTGTGCATGGCTTTATTGGTGACCTGATCAAAAAGTTACCCCTCGAGTACGCCGTCGAGATGAATCGTCTCATAGACCACGAGATGGAAGGGAGCGTCGGGTGATGCCAGGTAAACAGATCACTATTACTGCATCCCAACGGGTTACCCTGAGTGAGCCAGGTGAGTATGAGTTTTTTTTGACCAAGCCGGGTGCCGAGTTGTTCATCGTTGGCAGTCTTCAAGCAACTGGCAGCCAGCGACTGGTAATCAGAGTAACGATTCATCATCAAGCAGCACACACGCTGGCCAAAACCGAACTACGCGGCGTAGTTGCAGACAGCGCCTTTCTGTCTTTTTGGGGCAAAATAAAAATTGATCCCAACTGCCCTGGTGCCAACTCATTTTTAACAGAACGTATTCTTTTGCTTTCTCCTGAGGCCAGAGCCGAAGTCGTGCCGGAGCTCGAGATTCTCACCGACGACGTTAAGTGCTCCCACGCCGCCAGCATCAGCTCAATTCCCGAGGAACAGCTATTTTATCTCATGAGCCGAGGGGTGAGCCGGAAAGAGGCAGAGAAATTGTTGGTCACGGGCTTTTTGGCGCTTGATTGATATAGTTTATAACCGTTTTTCAACAAAAGTAATGTTGCACTGCTCGTTGCAACTTAGCTCTATTGTGATCTGGTGTTATTTCGCATATCATTTTAGTGATGGACAAGTTTTTTTTGCACAGTATTTGTTTGCTGTTATTGGTTGGTATTTTCAGCAACTTGCGTGTGTCTCCAGTTTCTGCTGCACCAGCTTGCAAAGATGTAAGCAGACCCTATTTATTCGGTATAGGAAGAGGTTCTGATGAGGACAGCGAGTTCCAACGTATCAGAGCTGCAGGAGCAACATCGACAGGTATTGGTTTGAATTGGTATAACTCAGAACCGAGCAGGGGTGTGTACGATTTTAGTGGGTTTGACACAGCGTATCAGCGAGCAAAGAAAAACGGCTTGTTCATTTTCGAGGTGTTGATCGTGACGACTCCAGATTGGGCAAATGGTACGTCGATGCCGCCACACAAAGCCTTACCGCGCAAAGAATTCACCCAAGACTATAAAAATTTTGTTCAAACCTTTGCCCGAAGATACCCAGATCTTAAGTTTTACTCATTTTGGAATGAGCCAAATGGGTGTAGCTCGAGTGCTCCAGACAGATGTGGCTGGACGGATGACTCAGTCAAGGAGTATGCCTATTGGCTCGATGTGACCTACAAGGCACTTAAAGAAGTTGATCCAAATCTTCGACTCGCAGTTGGTGGACTCGATGGGAACGACCTCATTTTTGTCGACAGACTACACGACGCTCCCGGTGGGAGGTCGTACGACGCTTTTTCTTTGCATCCATATAATTGGAAAGGACCCGCCGACTTGTACGGTGTGAAGCAGGTGTATCAAAAAGTGCAAAAACCAATTATTATTACTGAGTATGGTTGGAACATGAGTGGCGTATCTGACTCTTCAATTTCAGAGACCAAAGCAGCAGACTATCTGCGACAGACGTTTGATATGCTGCTCTCAGCCGAGTATTCGTTCATTGAAGTAGCTTCGCTCCACACTATCACTGATTTTGCTAACGATCCACGCATGGGCTTAATCGCACCGGACGGCAGGGAGCGACCTGCGCACGCTGTTTACAAGCAATATGCCACCGGTTACTGTGAACTCATCGCTGCGACACCAGCACCAACGCCTACTCCTACTCCGACACCTACGCCCACACCTTTTCCAAAACTACCTGGTGACATCAATGGAGATAGAGTAGTTGACATTTTTGACCACAGTCTTGTAGTTCAGTACTTTTCTCAGGACAATTGTTCTTACAACCAGGTTGGAGACTGCAAAATCGATATCTTTGATTTCAACTTGGTCGTTGAAAACTTTGGCAAGCGAGTTTAGGCGTGTTGCTTGATTGGACAGTTGTTATTTGTATGCAACTCACCTACAATTTTTACAATGAGACCGGTTTTATTCCCTAGCATCACTTTTTGTTTTTTGGTTTTTTTTGCTGTCGTTTCACAAACGCAATTTGTTTTCGCGGCAGACCCAACCTGTCAAAATTTCAATCGGCCGTTGTTATTTGGCATCAATCCAGGTGGCAATATAAATCATATATTCGAAGCAATTGCTACAGCTGGAGGAACTGCGACAAAACTGGTGCTCAACTGGGATATCTCTGAGCGAAATAGAGGTTCATATGAGTTTTCACAGTTAGATGCAGATGTCAGTGAGGCGCAAAAACAAAATCTGGCACTGACGCTGCTCGTCACAAGTACGCCAGAGTGGGCAAAGGAAGGTTCGTTGCAACCACACAAAGCTTTGCCAAAGCGAGAGTTTACTCAGGAGTACAAGCGGTTTATACAGACTGTGGCGAGACGGTATCCACAACTGGTGCGCTATGAATACTGGAATGAACAAAATGGTTGCGGATCAAGCACGGGTTACTGTGGGAATACTGATGAGTCAGTGCGAGAGTATGCCTACTGGTTAGATGTTACTTATCAGGCATTGAAGGAGGTAAATGTCTCAATTCAGCTCTCAGTTGGCGGATTAGATGGTATGGACGATGCATTTGTTGAACGGTTGCACGCGAGTCCTGGTGGGCGCTCCTACGATGTGTTTTCAATCCATCCGTATAACTGGCATGGTGCAATCAATTTCGATGGTGTGAAGCGTCTGCATCAAATGACTCAAAAACCAATTTGGATAACTGAGTACGGCTGGAATGTATTGCCAGGTGCCGGTAGTTCTATTACTGAGTCACAGGGTGCTGAGTACTTAACACAGACATTACAGCGATTGACAACCGATGAATTTTCCTTTGTTACCGCTGCTTTTTTTCACACGATTGCTGATTTTTCGAGTGATCCTGCGATGGGACTTATCGATGCACAGGGCAATAAACGAGCGTGGTATCAAATTTTTCGTGGATATGCAACGCGTTTGTGTCCGCAGGTCACTCCCAGTCCAACACCGACTCCGACACCTTCGACCGTAATTCCTCAGAACCCAACTCCTTCACAAGATCTTGAGATCACCATCACTACAAAAATCAAAGCACAGGCAGGTCTCAATACGGAGGACGGCACCCAATGGTCAAAAGTCGCGCTCATTGCCAATAATGGCTCAAATTATGATGGACCATATGATTACGCCGATTGTAGTACTGGTCGGACCGATGGTGGTTGTGGGACCCCCAACTTGTATCGAGATAAACAGATAGATGCATTTGAACTCACCGTAACAGAAAGTACTCACACGACACATGCAAAGCTCAGTCAGTTAATTCACAACTTTACTGCTAGTGGCAAAGCACTGACAAAACTCTCATACCTCTTTTATAATGATTACTGGAAGCCTGGAGAAGCTGATCGCAGTATTGCCATCACGGCAATAGATTTTACTGCTCCCGATGGCACGCTGTTACTTTCTTTTCGTCCGAGTGAAAACTCACAATTTGGTGGTTATTCTGGAGATGCTCGAGAGGTTAGCTTTTATTTCGACATGGGTCTCATAAACGCTGAGGGGATTAGTAACACAGAGCAGGATGGATTTGCGGATGCGTTTGATAAACAGTACATTGAGTCGATTGTTGAACATCAGTCACGTGAGACGAATGAATGGAAATTGGACAAAGAAGGCTCATTTAATGTCGTGACGACACAGTTGCATAAAAAAGTGATTGAGAAATATGGAGATCTTTGGAGTCAAACGCTGTTGGGTGACCTCAATAAAGACAGAGTGGTTGATATTTTTGATCACAATCTTGTGGTGGAATTATTTTCCCAAGACAGCTGTTCCCATAACCAGGTTGGAGACTGTAAGATAGATATCTACGACTTTAATACGGTGGTCGAAAACTTTGGAAAACGAATCTAAGTATGCAGCAAAATTACTCTATGACAGGTAAATATTTGCAGCAGCACAAAATTTCGCTTGCACTCGCGATGTTGGTGGTTATCTCATTTGTGTTTGCAGGTGTGTTTGCCAGCGTGACCGGTACCAAAAAAAGTCAGGATCAACGTTCCCAAGCCGCGACAAATTCGGCGGTAATCTCGCTCCAGCCGGGACAGCAAGATACCCGAGTTGGGGAAAAATTCACGCTTGCCTTGTTCCTCGAAGTGGGTGATCTTCGCATCTCAGCTGCAGATATAACGATTGACTATGACGCAGGTGTGCAACTGGAGAAATTTGAGGTTACCCAAGCGCTGCCAGTCGTATTACGTGCTGGGGCAATCAACGCCGGGCAGAGAACATTTAGTATTGCGCTGGGGAGTGGTCCGCAGACACCAGTTACTGGCAGTCCGTTGCTCGTCACTTTGACATTCAAAGCAGTTTCTCCAGGGAGCAACACCGTGCATTTCAATCAGGCAATGACGCAGGCGGCAGCGTTGGGAAACACTGCCAACGTTATTGGCGCGTATCGCCAGACGAGTGTGACCATTGGTGACCAGGTGGTATCTCCCAAACTCACGATCAAAGTGGCGCAAGTTGGTTTGAGCAAACAGGATGTGATTACCCAAGCTGATATAGGGCTGGTGTACACCCAACAGAATGCTGCTGGCCAGGAAAAAAAATTAAAGTTGTATAAAACTGAACTAACCAGTAATCAGAGCGGTGTGCTTATCACAAAAACACCACTTACCCTCGAGGGTATTAATCAATCTACACTGGTAGGCATGACAGAGGTGTATCTTAAGACACCATATACACTGTCAAAAAAGTTAGGTAGTATTGATTTAAAGCAGACTGAATTGCTTGACGCATCTGATAAAAAATTAGTGATTGGAGACTTTGATCAAAGTAGTGAGCAGGAAAAAAACGTCATTCGACTGACCGACATCGTGGCACCACTACAAGCATATACCTTACTAGAAAATCAGTTGACGCCAGAAACAGCCAAGTTCGACGTGGACTACAATGGGCTAGTAGATATCCGGGATATTTCGATTGTGCTGAGTAGCTTTACCCAACTTGAATTACGTGGAGAGGTTCCTTGATGCTTATACGTCCTGCCCCGATCATCCAGAAATTGCAGAAAAATTTGTCTGTCCAGGCACTGCTCATTACTCTGCTATTGCTGGCGATCATAGGTGTATATCTACGTTCACAGTCTGAAGTTTTCAGAGAACAGGTTGCTCCTGCAAACATTGTGGCACAAAGCCAAGAGAAACACTTGCCAATCCAGTATATTTCTGTTGTTCCAGGTTCGAAGCCCAATACGTTTGAGTTGTATCTCGATACAGAAAATCCGTCGGTTGCGATAGGGTTTTCTTTGAAGGTACTGGTCGAAGCGCCAGTGCTTGATTCCGAAAGCAGGATTGTACTGTCCCAGGATTTGCTGGATCTTGGTTGGACACCAGTGGTAAGTACAACCACAACACAGGAGCAAATGTTGACAGCAGAACTTGCCGCCATAACAGTAGCCCCTGGGGGTTTACCACTTGGTCCATCGAGAACCCTCGCGCGTCTTTTACTCACTGGTTCTCAGGGACTCGAGCCTCGTTTCTCGCTTGATACCACTGTCTCTAGTATTGTGTACCAAGATGGGACCGCATATTCATTGGCTATATCTAATCGATCAGAATAACGATATGTCCGTGAAGAATAAAAAAACCCTCGGCTTGCTCGCACTCATTACCCTAGGCGTGATTGGGATTGTAGTAGCCGTGCTCCTAACTCGCCGGACACAAGACGTGAGAAATCAGGCAGCCATTCCCAATGGGCCAATCCAAATTGCTATCTCCCCGACAACTGGGGCAGTAAAAATTGGTGAAAAACTACCCCTGCGAGTTATTTTGACAACCAATCAGGTAGCAATTTCTGGGTTTAGCGTTCGACTCACCTACGCTTTTACTGATGTAACACCATCGCTTGTTGTATCAGACTTAGCTATTGGCGCCGGAATTAGCCAAGTAGACGAGTGGACATGCCCAGTAAAAACAAGTGTCATTCAGAACAAGACTGTGCAGATTGATGTCGCTTGTATCTACGCTGCCCAAACCGGTTTTACAGCCAGCGGTCCTCTGGAAGTATTTTCTTTTGCTCTGACTGCTGAGAAGCCAGCTACTCAGCCAATTGCCGTGGCATTTAGTGCCGCCCAAACGGTGGTATCGGAAAAGAGTAGCGGTCAAGACAGAGTGGCCATCCCGACTTCACAGGCGACAATTACTATTCAAACGAGCGCGACGCCTACCCCTACCCCAACGCCAACACCCACACCGACTCCAACACCTACGCCGACTCCGGTCCCCCCGCAAAGCTGTTGGGGAGCCTGCGACAGTTCGAGAGCTTGCGCCTCAGGTCTGACCTGTACGGCGGGCAAATGCATCAAATCGCAGTGTCCGTCCGATGCCACTTGCGGTTGTTCGAGCTATAACGTTGCAAGCTCGAGTGGCACAACGCAGCTACCGAGTTCTGGCACTGGCACAACTACGGTTATGACGCTCCTAGTTGGAGTCATTTTCTTATTTTCTGCCGCCTTTCAATTTTGGATTTTTACCAAGTCGCAATAATTCGCCATGTTTAATTACCTGTTTGGCTTATAATGCGTTTTATGTTTGATTCTAAAGTGCTTCGCCGAGACTTTCCCATTTTTTTACACAATCCACAAGGTGAAAAACTGGTGTATCTCGATAATGCGGCAACCAGCCAAAAACCGCAAGCAGTTTTGGACGCAATCACCCAGTATTACCAGAAGAGCAACGCCAACGTGCACCGTGGCGTGCATCAGTTGTCGGATCAGAGCACCCAAATTTGGGATGAAAGTCGGGCGGTTATAGCCAGCTTTTTTTCTGCCCAGCCGGATGAGTTGCTCATCACCAGAAATACGACCGAAGCGATCAACGGGATTGCCTATGGTTGGGGTGATCGCAACTTGGTAGCGGGTGACGTGATTGTGACCACACTCATGGAACATCATTCAAATTTGGTCGTCTGGCAGCAACTTGCCAAGCGAACCGGCGCACGACTCGAGTACATCGACGTGACCGATGCGGGTAGATTAGACGAACAGTCGCTGACAGCCAAACTTTCATTGGCAAAAGTGAAACTACTAGCACTGACGCATGTTTCCAATACGTTGGGGACACTCAATCCGGTCGCCAAAATCATTGCCCAAGCACGCCAGCTGCAGCCGAGTATTCGCGTGCTGGTTGATGCCGCCCAATCTGCTCCGCACATCCCTGTTTCGTTTTCCCAACTGGCTGCCGACTTTCTCGTATTCAGCGGTCATAAAATGCTTGGTCCGATGGGGTGTGGTGGAACATTTGTTCGTCAGGCGCTGCTCGAGTCTGGTGAGATGCAACCATGGTTATTTGGCGGTGGGATGATTGCGGCAGTTGGTCAGGACGACACAACGTTTGCTCATGCAGTAAGCGAGCGCTTTACGGCTGGTACGCCAGATGTCGCGAGTGCGGTTGGTTTGGCCGCTGCCTGCAAGTACCTTACTCAGTTGCAGATGCGTGACGTTGGTCAACATGATCTAGAACTCGTGCTCTATGCTCTGGAAAAATTCAGCCAAGTGCCGGAAATTAAGATTATTGGTCCACAGGATTTTTCAACAAACGAAGTTGATCGTGTCGGTTCGGTGTCATTTATTCACCGGAGTGTGCATGCACACGATGTAGCGCAGGTGCTTGATAGCCTGGGTGTAGCGGTCCGCAGCGGTCATCACTGTACGATGCCACTGCATACCCGCTTTGGCTGGGTAGCCAGTGTACGAGCGAGTTTTAACGTCTACAACAGCCAGGACGACATTGATGCAGTAGTGGCTGGTTTGGCAAAAGTTCGAACGGTATTCAAACTTTAGGAATAGCTTGCTATGGAAGATTTATATCACGAAGAACTGCTCGAAGCTGCGCGCTCACCCCACAACCGCGGACAACTGGCAGACGCCAATCTAGTTTCGCCACCAGTGACTAACTCTTGCGGTGATAGTTGTCGTATCTTTCTCAAGCTCAGCGACGACAAGACAACGATTATTACCTGTGCTTGGGAGGGGATTGGTTGCGCGATTAGTACTGCCAGCCTGAGCTTGTTGTCAGATCGAGTAAAAGGGGTACCAATCACCGAAATTCAAACTTGGGATGACGCTACGCTCTGGTCGTGGTTTGGCTTTGAGACGTTTTCGGTAGCCCGGCGTAAGTGTTTACTTCTGGGTTTGCAAGCGGTACAAAAGCTTCTGCAGTAAACATGAACATATTTGTTGGCAGCACCAATCCCGTCAAACTCGCCGCAGTCACCAGCGCTGCACAAGGGCAGTGGTCAGAGGTGGTTGTCGAAGGCATGGCTGTGCCAAGTGGGGTGTCTGAGCAGCCACGGTCTGACGAAGAAACCAGACGGGGTGCGCGCAACCGAGCCTTGGCAGCACTAACCCAGGGAGAGACAAAGTATCCACAAAAAAACGGAACAACATTACTTGGTCTGGGGCTCGAAGGGGGCATTTTTTTGTTTGATGGTGAACTGTGGTCGATTGTTTGGGTAGCCGTGATAGATGGACACCACCAGTACTACGAAAGTAGTGGTGCATGTTTCAAGTTACCGGCTCGTATTGCAGAACCCTTAGCTGCCGGTGGTGAAATGGGTCCGGTGGTCAGCCAGTTATTCGCTGGTGTCGACATCAAGCGACAGCAAGGTACTATCGGTGTGATTACCCGCAACTTTGTCGATCGGGCAGAAGAATATGCTAGTATTGCAAAGTTAGCTCTTGGTCTGTGGTATGGTCGAGAGTGGGAACAAACGATCAAAACGGCAAACATATGAATCCACCAAAACCCTATCGCGCCAGGTTGGAAGAAAAACAACGCCTCAATGAACGCTTTGTGCAGTACTGGTTTGAATTTGTTTTACCACACGAACTCAACTTCACGGCTGGTCAATACATTTCAATCAAAGTTGCCGAATCTGGCGTGCGTCGCTCGTACTCCATTTGTTCTTCGCCAGCACAAACTCACGGGTTTGAGTTGCTAGTCGATATTGCACCAGCTGGAATAGGTTGTACCTTTCTCGAAAATCTCCAGTTTGGTCAGGAAATCGAGCTCATAGCCCCGTTGGGAATTTTTACTATACTGCCAGATGAAACCGAGCAATCACTAGCCCTCATTGCCACCGGTGCTGGCATTGCGCCGTTTCGGGCTATGCTGTGCGATCGTTTGCAAGTTGCACACGACACGAGACCCATAACGCTCTATTGGGGTATGCGCTATGCCAATCTACTGTTTTGGGAGGATGAGTTTGAGGAATTGGCTCAGTCATTTTCCAACTTCACTTTTCACCCCGTGCTCTCGCAACCAGAAACGGCTTGGCCACTTTGTCGTGGCCATGTGACCGATTGTCTGAGTACCCACGAACAACCCAGTGATGTGGGATACTATTTGTGCGGTAACGCCCGTATGCTGGCAGACGTGAGCGAGACCCTCCGGACGAAGGGGGTGACAGAGCAACAGATCCATCATGAGAAATTTTATTAGTTACTAGAAGTGAATATGGCAGAACCACAGACAAAACAAATTGGTAAATACACAGTTTCGGTTATTCGCGAGAAGTGTATTAGTGCCGCCAGTTGTGTGGCGATTGCGCCAGGAGTGTTTGACCTTGACGAGCAACAGATTGCGCGCGTCATCAGCCAAAACGGCAATGACGACGAGACGAAACTACTAGCCGCCCAGAGCTGTCCAACGATGGCGATTATTGTCACCGATACCGAGACTGGCAAACAAGTTTGGCCCATAGAGTACTAGTCATTAGAAAGAAACATATGAAAAATCTCCCGCTCCTAATCGGTACGATCCTCGGCACGCTCCTACTGATCGCAGGTATTGCCTTTTTCTTCTCAAAAGATCTGGCTACGAGTGAGCAGCCAGTTGATGAGGCAGCATTACTTGCTGGAGCAACCAATACAAGGGGCAGCGAATCACCGCTAGTAACCATTGTTGAGTTTAGTGACTTCCAATGCCCGGCCTGTGCAGCCAGCCAACCACTCGTTACGGCTGTGATGCAGGAGTTCGGCGATCAAGTGCGTTTAGTGTACCGACACTTCCCGCTTGAGCAAACACATCCCTACGCCCGTACAGCTGCCATCGCTTCCGAAATAGTTGCGGAACAAAATCAATTTTGGCAATTTCATGATGTATTGTTTGCTCGCCAGGCTACTTGGTCAAAACTTGGTTCGGTAGAGGAGGTACAGACAACCTTGGCGCAGTATGCCGCTGAGCTCGGACTTGACGAAGCAGCATTTACCGCTAAGATACAGGAGAGCAGTGTATATTCTACTTTGGTACAGAATGATGTAGAATTGGGCAGCAAGGTACAAGTCACTGCTACGCCAACTTTCTTTGTGAATGGTCAAAGAGCCACTGCCCCACAACTGCGAGACCTGGTGACCTCAGTAGTAAAAGCGCGTTCTACCGAATAGCAGGTAGAGGAGTAAGGGTCAGTATGAATATGAAAAAGTACACACCGTACATTTTCCCATTACTAGTTTTTTTGTTGGTATTCTTTTTGATTTTCCGCTGGTTCCAGTTGCGCAGCCAAAGAGCCAATAATGAACTGAATTTTTCTGAAGGCATTCAGATTGAAAACCTGAGTGAGGACGAGCAACGCTCGATATTGCAAGGTGCAGGTGATTATGACACAGTGGAACTGTCACCAGCAGCAACGGGGGAGGCAGATGCACAGGAGGCGATAACGCAGCCAAAAGTATCCGGTGTCATTCGCCATGAAACGATCGACGGAAAAGTCCGATTTAGTGTGATTGTCACAGCCAGTGAAGACGTTGTGTACCATGTTTGGTTGCGTGATCCAGACACCAATGAATTGTCGCCGGCGTTTGATTTGGTTGCCGGCAAAGGTGGATTAGTCGGTACCGCCGCAATTGGCGTCGACTTGTTACCTGTCGAAGTCATTGTGAGTATCAGCACCGATAAAAATCGCGTCCTAGACGAGGTGGTCTTACGCGGTTTGCTGAGCCCGACACCAGAGGAAAAACGGGAGTAAAGTAGCATTTGCTTCTTGATGTGCCCGTCGAGTGTGTTATCCTAACAAAAATTGCTACTCGATTACTGTGCTGAGTATTGAGAGTAACAGCAGATTAGGTAGCAAGGTATAAAAGTATAAATTTCCGCAGTATTGCGGAGAGAAAGAGGAGATACTATGGCAGCATTTAGCTACACAAACGCCAAAGGTCAAGCCTACTACTTACACACCAAAGAGGTCACCCTCAAGAATGGTCGTGTACAGCGCATTTACTTCTTTGCGCGAGATGTTCGAGCAGGCTCGCTTGATGCCGTTCCAGCTGGTTATGAAGTTATGGAAACCAAACGCACCAACATGCCGGTTTTGAAGAAAAGTGCTAAATAATTAGTTTCAGAAAAAACTAAAGCAACACCCTCCAGCAATGGGGGGTGTTTTAGTTTCCATTTGACTTTGTGCTCTAGAGATTTCGCAGGCCCATCCAGTCGTTGATATACCCCGAAGGTGATAGATAGCGAAAGAAACATTGCAGTTCAGGGTGGGTGCGACAAAAAAGTAAATTAGTAAGAACTTCTCGTACCCCAGATTCGCCGATGTATCGATATGCTCCATTCTCGTAAAGCAAGCTTTGGCAATAGCCCCACAGTTTGACAATGAAACGTGCTTTGGAGACAACTCTGTCTGTACGAAAGTTGAGCATTTCTTTCAATCTAAGATCTTGAATTGGCTCAAGCATGGTTGGTTCAGCCTTGAACATAGCAAGTAGTCTATAGCCTATAGAATCAAAGATTTTACCGTATTGTCCGTTTCTGACAAGCTCAATAACGTCCGATCCCGAATAACCCATACGGTGAACTTGTATAAGCACGTCATTTCGAGACGTACACATCTGCACAACATCAAGAAATCCTTCAATTTGTCGATTGGTTAGTTTTCCCTGGAGCGAATGCACTGCTTCTTGTAGAGATGCGCCGCTAAAATCTTTTTGAACTTCTGTTGAAATGGAAGCACCACCCGTACTGTTTCCTGAGAAAAAGTGAGACACCAAACCACTAGGAGTGTGTCCAGCCACACCGTGCATGGTTGCTGGTTCTCCAACACCTGGATTTTGGTTTATGCTAAAACATTCTTCATAAAGCAGTCGAATGAGATAATCCCAATCACCCTCAAAACCGCGTCGCTGTTTTCTCTGTTGCACTACTGCAGATTCCCACGCCTCCATTTCATCGGGTTGAGCACTTACTCCTGGTCGAGTAGCGGTAGCGACTTGACCAACAAGTTCGGGAAACTCTTCTTGAAGAAAACCTTGGAATGCGACGTTGTCGAATGGGTGTTCTGAATCCCTGCGTTGAGGTACTTGTTCATCAACAATTGCGGCTATTTCATGCATAGTTTTTTGTTCTTCTAGAGATATTACTATATATTTTGTTAGAATTGCATTATGACGACTCGCTCCAATCTTGAACAGCATATTTGGCAAGGCTTGGCCAAAGTAATTGATCCGGAACTAGGCATAGACATAGTCAGTTTGAGTTTGGTCTACTTAGTTGCAGCACCAGAGGGAGTGACGCCACTAGAAGCCACAACTCGGAAATAATCCATGAAAAAGAATAATAAAAAAATTGCAATTTATCAGGTTTCAGACGGAGCTGTGGAGGTGCGTCTTGATACAAACAAACAAACTATTTCTCTGACTCAACAGCAAGTCGGTGAGCTTTTTAATGTGCAGAAAGCAGCTGTTTCCAAACATGCAAAAAGTATTTTTGAAACAGGTGAACTGGATAAAAAGTCAACTGTTTCCATTTTGGAAACAGTTCAAAAAGAAGGCAAAAGAGAAATTACCAGAAAAGTTGAGTACTACAATCTAGATTTGATCCTTTCTATCGGCTATAGGGTGAATTCAACAAACGCGACAAAGTTTCGTCAATGGGCAACAAAGACTTTGCGGCAACACATTTTATCAGGTTATACCCTGGATAAAAAAAGATTACTTGAAGCAAAAAACAAGTTTTATGAACTTCAAGAGGCGGTACTGTTTTTACAACGACAATCAAAAAAAGAACCTTTAAAAGGTCAAGAAACAGAAATTTTAAGTTTGCTAGCGGATTATTCTAAAACTCTTTCCTTGTTGGAAAAATATGATAACGGAAAACTTACTGCACAAAAAGGTGCGAAGACAAAATTTGTTTTGAAGTACTACCAGTGTCTTAATATTATTGGGGAACTCAAAAGCAACCTGATTGTCAAAAAAGAAGCTAGTGATCTGTTTGGTCAGGAAGGGAGCAAAGGATTTGAAAGTATCATTGAAGGGTTGTATCAAACTTTTGGCAAAAAAGAATTGTATCCAACTATTGAAGACAAGGCGTCTCACTTGCTGTATTTGACTATCAAAGATCACCCGTTTGCCGACGGAAACAAGCGATCAGCGGCATTTTTATTCGTGTATTTTCTGGACAGGACGGATTACCTTTTCAAAAAATCTGGCGAACGAAAAATCAACGACAATGCTTTGACAGCTTTGGTCCTCCTTATTGCTGAGAGCAATCCAAAAGACAAAGAAGTAATGATAAAGATTATTAAGAATCTGCTTACAGAATAACTATGCAAACTCGCTCCAACCTCGAACAAAAAATCTGGCAAGGCCTCGCCAAGGTCATCGATCCAGAATTAGGTGTAGACATTGTTAGCCTGGGTCTCGTGTACGCAGTCGTTGCTCTAGAGGGCACATCGCCACCAGAGGCAACTATCACCATGACACTGACAACCCCTGGTTGTCCGCTCGCCCATGTATTTGAAGACTTAGTCAAACAACAATTACTCGATATTCCCAACTTTGACCCGTATCGAGATCTGGCAATAAACCTTGTTTTCGACCCGCCGTGGGTACAAGACATGATGACGCCAGAAGCCAAAGCAGAGTTGGGTTTTGAGTAGCCCCGATTGCAGGCTTGTAGTACACTCAAACAATGAAGCCAATGATACTTATCGGTGCCGACCATGGCGGTTTTGCGAGCAAGCAAGTACTCAAGGAATGGTTAGCGCAACAGGGTTATCCGGTGCAAGACTGTGGAGCAGCCTCGCTTGATCCCAACGATGACTATCCACTCGTGGTCGAACAAGTTGCCGCAGCCATGCAGCAATTTATAAGAGATAAGCGGTCAGCATTCGCTATTTTACTCTGCCGTTCTGGGGCAGGTATGTCGATGGCTGCTAACCGCTATACACACCTGCGCGCTGTCACTGCGCTGAGTGAAGAGCAGGCGCGTCACGCACGCAACGATGACGACGCCAATGTTCTTTCCCTGCCCGCTGATTGGTTATCTCAGGCAGAACTACAAGCTATTGTTGCTCAGTTTTTGACCACACCCTTTTCTCAGGCAGAACGCCATAGCAGAAGGGTGGACCAACTCAGTAAGTTGGGTAGTCAGGCAGCATGACACTCTATCCCTCGCTTTTGAGCGACTCCGTGAGTGAATTGCAAAAACAACTCGATATGAGTGGGGAGATAGACGAAATTTCCACAGTTCAGATTGATATTGTCGATGGGATTTTTGCTGATACGGTTACCATCACGCCAGCTGATATTCCTCGACTTGATTTTGGCGAGTTGCAGTATGACTTGCACTTGATGACTCTCGAACCGCTCGATTATGTCTACGAACTTGTCGCTGAGTGCGACAAAACTCAGGTGCGAGCTTGCATTGCCCAGGTCGAAAAGCTCTCATACCAAGCGCCATTTCTCGAGGAAGTGCTACAGCACCAGTGGCAAGCAGGCTTGTCGCTCGATTTATTTACCCCACTTTCAGCCATCGATGATGCAAGCTGGTCTCAGATGAGCGTCTTGCAGCTGATGTCGATAGAAGCCGGGGTGCAAGGTAGTGCTTTTCATCCACGAATTTTTGAGAAAATTGTCCAAGCGCAAAAACGCCTTGCTCACCTTGACCACCTAATTGAACTGATTATCGACGGTGGCATTCACGAGCAGCAACTGCCACAATTGCGCCAGCGGGGGATTACCAGCATTGCAGTCGGCAGTGCGCTTTGGACAGCTACCGATATTGTCGCAGCAGTAGATACTTTTTTGAAAGGGTGAGCGATGTCACAGCTACAAAAAACCATCAAGATTCCCGCCTCAAAACAACACTGCTCGCTCGATCGAGTGGCAATTTTCGGCAGCGCAGATGTTGATGAGTTACACCCACTGTATGAAGAAGTGTTTGCCGTGGCGCAGTACTTGGCATACCACGATAAGGTGGTGATTGATGGCGGGGGACCAGGCGTAATGTTGGCCGCAACCCGAGGGGCTCAAGCTGCGGGTGGCAAAACGATCACTGTCACATTTAACCCGATCGACATGCCAGAGTTCGAAGGCAAAGATAGTGACAATACACCCGACAAAGAAATCAAAGCTGCCAACTACATCGAGCGCATGTTTGGTCTGATCAATGAGGCGGACGCTTTTATTTGCTTTCAGGGTGGTACCGGCACGCTCAGCGAATGGTCCACTGTCTGGTTACTTTCTCACTTGTACTATGGCAACCACAAGCCGATTATCTTATATGGAGCATTCTGGCACGACGTGCTCAAAGTGATCGACGAGAACTTTTTCATTGGCGAAAAAGAACACCAGCTCTATAAAATCGTGGCTAACCAAGAAGAACTGATGCAAGCCCTGGACGATTTTGAAGCAGTGTTGAGTACTCGGTGTGGGTTGCCAGCTCGTACTTAGTTTTTGGTGATTTTCGCCGCAATTGAATCATATAAGGATATACTGTGATATGATTAGGTAGGTGTTTCTTTATAGAAAGGTAGTATGCAAGTTACCGAGACAAAAACAGGATATTCAGCAGTCCCTGTTACAGAGATGCTAAAAGTGTCACAATTAGTAATCGGTGAAATGCCCGCACCGCAGTATATTGTTTTGCCTAATAAGCAGGCGTCTCCGTCTGGTGCAGCTCAAGAAGCATGGATTGGAATTGAGGCGTATGCACCAAATGGTCAGGTTGCGCAATTTTTGTGGTGGGAAAATTTTACTATTGAAGGTAGTCTAGATGATGAAACAATTCGATCTGAGGTGGCTGCATTTGTCGCTCAAATCCTACTCAATTGTGAGATCGCAGCCGCAGTTGGACCACCAATAGATTTACATAGAAGTGCAAGTACTCAGCAAATAGCAACAACGCACGACACTCATGCTATTGGTGTATATATAGAAGTCAATAGGCGGCTCAACTTTTCGTTTAGAAGTAAGTTGCTCGGTGTCGATTCCGAAGAAGAACTGAGAACAGAATATGGCGAAAAATTTGACTTATTGCTTAATTGGGCTTTGCGAGTATTGCCACATACAACTAAGTATAATCTCGAGACAAGATGGAAAAAAATAATTGCTGAAGGTGCATTTGATGCTCAGCCGCAGCCAGAAGAAATATATAGAGTTGGTGATGAGGTGGTGCATCGAGATGGGACGTTTTATAGAGTAAGCGGTAAGCAGAAGGGCAATCAGGTCGATCTTACATTACATAGCGCTCCAGGCAAAACTATACTAACTGCTAATGTTGACGATATCAGACCAATGTGAGAGCAGGTTGCTGAAGGTATTTCGTCGCTCTTAGTTCTGCAAAGCATTACCAAAAATACCATCCACTAGAGTCGGCGATCAATTTGTCGTACCATAGAGTTATGCATGATGTCTTGACTATTGGTTCAGCGTTGATTGATATTTTCATTCAATCTGACCAATTTGAGTTGCGATCAGAAAACAATCACCTGCTGCTCTGCCAAGACTATGGCAACAAAGTAGAGGTAGACGCTTTTCATGTCTTGACTGGCGGCGGCGGGGGAAACACGGCAGTCGGGTGTGCCCGCGCGGGATTCAATGCCGCGGTTGTCTGTGAGACCGGCAAAGATACGCTGGCGCAAATAATTTTGCAAGATTTTCATCGAGAAACAGTCAGTACCAATTACGTCGTCCAAGAAAAAAAAGAACAGACCGGTGGTTCAGTGATTCTCGTGGGTGATGATGGTGGTCGATCGGTACTAGTGCATCGGGGCGCAGCTTCACAGCTCGACCCGACAGATATTCCTCAAGATGCAGTTACTCGAGTCAACTGGGTACACTTGAGTAGTATTGGCGGTAGATTGGCGACACTCCAAACGATTGCCGCTGCCCGCCACGCAGTTGGTCACCTCTCCTGGAATCCTGGATCACAGGAAATGGAGCTGATTCGCACACAACAACTGCAGCCAAGTGATTTAGGGTGTGAAGTGTTACTTTTGAATAAGGATGAGTGGGAGAATTTGGCAGCCGTTGCGCAAATGCTCGAGGTCCAAGTTCCCACCATAGTTGTGACCGACGGAGCCAAGGGAGGGCAAGTGTTTACCCAAGCTACTGGCTGGCAACCCTATACTGCAGAGCCAGAACAAGCAGTTGACGAAACAGGTGCTGGTGATGCCTTCGCCGTTGGTTTTGTTGCAGCGCGCTTGCACAATTTGCCGGTTGCAACAGCCTGTTTGTGGGGGAGACAAAATGCCGGCTCTGTTGTCCGTCACTTTGGTGCCAAAACTGGTTTACTTACCTATAATCATCTTTCTCAGCTATAAGTTTTCTGTCATACTGACGCTATGTTGCGCCTGCTCACTTTTTTAGTTTGTTTGTATGTATCGGTTCCCATCGTTTTTGCTGCTACATTACAGGTAACAAAAATTGGTGGCGTGACAACTTCACAATCATTTTCTTATTGGACGCACCAGGGAACAAATCCCACCTTCGTTGGCACTGCTGCCACGTCATCGACTGTGCAACTTACCCTGGGTTCGGTTACTGGCACAGCCAGCGCCGGTTTGGATGGAATGTGGAGCTACACCCCAACTACCTTGTTTTCTGGTGAGTACCCGATTACCGTTTCGTCTGGTCAGGAGAGTAAAAGCTTCACCCTGCTGATTGCTTCAGGCAGTGCGACAAAGAGTGGCACGAGCAGTTCGCAGAGTGCCAGTACCCAGTTGCCGGTATCAGGTGGTTTGACTACTACTCTCACGCTACTGTTGCTTGGGTGTGGAAGCATTATCACTGCTTTGCTTTGGCAATTTGGTGTTCTCTCCCACTTATGCGCACCAGAGGATGAGGAGTAGTTCAATGCAAGACTACAAACAGCTGCTAGAACACGAAATTGAAGAACTACGCACCAGAGTAACGGCTGCGACAATACCTGAGGAGTTACGGCTCAAAGTCAATAAAGATATCGTCGCCCTAGAGCGTTCGGTTGCGTTAGGTTCATATGACGAAAAGTATGAAAAAGTTTCCCGCTACATTGAGTGGACGCTCGGGATACCCTGGACCGCCGAGACCACTGATCGACTGTCTCTAGAAACAGCCAAGCAGATTTTCGACAAGCATCACTTCGGCATGCAAGATGTAAAAAATCGCTTTCTAGAGTACATTTCGGTGTTGCAACTGCGCCAGACGCAGATGGCAGAAGAAGCGTTTCGGGCCCCAATTTTGCTCCTAGTCGGACTAGTCGGCACAGGTAAAACGACTTTTGCCTACTCACTGGCTGAGGCGCTTGGTCGTAAATTAGTTCGCATCCCCTTCGGTGGCATGGGTTCCGCCAAGGAATTACGCGGTAGCACCCGTCTCAACTTGGAGTCAGAGCCAGGCAGAATTGTCAAAGGTGTGGTTGAAGCGCAAGTGCGCAATCCGGTGATTTTACTCGATGAAATCGACCGGGTAGCAGAGGAGGCAAACAAGGACATCATGGGTGTGTTAGTCGAATTGCTCGATCCAGCCCAAAACCACTCGTTTCGCGACGCGTTCATCGATTATCCCATCGATTTATCACACGCAATCTTCCTCGCTACGGCTAACAACACCACTGCAATAGCCACTGCGGTTATGGACCGGGTGGAAAAAATCACCATGCCGTCGTATACCGATCACGAAAAAATTGTCATTGCCCAACAGTATATTTTGCCGGATTTACTGAAAAAATCTGGTCTGCGACCAGAACAGTTTCAGATGGACGAGCGGGTTTGGCCGAGCATTACCCGCCCCTTAGGTTTTGATGCTGGTATCCGCACGCTCAAGCGCACACTCGAGGGCGCAGTGCGCAAAGCTGCCCGAATTATTGTCGAAAAAAACTACCCAAAAATTGTGATTACACCGGAGAATCAAAAGATATTTTTGCCGCAGTACTAATTTTCTCCATGTTACGATAGTGCTATGAATGCAGCAGCGCAGCTTGTTGAACTCTATTCAACGCTAAAAAATGAAGCATCACTCGGCAATTTGTTGCTGGCGAGATCTCAGGCAGATATTGTTCCTGGCGAAGGATCACCGACGGCGGATATTCTTTTTATAGGTGAGGCCCCTGGCTACCAAGAAAGTGTTGATCACAGACCATTTGTTGGCAGATCTGGTAAGTTATTGCGGCAAGTTTTAGATCAGATTCGCCTCTCGCCAGATGATTACTACATCTCTAATATTATTAAAGTGCGCCCACCCGATAACCGCGACCCCCTGCCGGAAGAAATTGAGGCGTTTCGTCCCTGCCTCAACCAAGAAATTGCTCTGCTCCAGCCGCAACTTATTGTCACGTTGGGACGTTTTTCTATGGCAAAGTTTTTGCCCGACGTACGGATTTCACAGGTGCATGGCCGATTGCATCGGGTTGTCTGGAATGAACAAGATCATTATGTGTTGCCGATGTACCATCCCGCAGCTGCCCTGCGGTCAACCCAGACAAAAGAGCAATTTGTTGCTGATATGCAAAAAATCCCCAAAGTTTTGGCATGGGTACAAGAGCAGCATCAGACAAAATTGCTCAAACAACAAGTCGCCAATGCACTGCTGTAATCCAGGCAGTTTTCTCGAGTACTATGGTATGATGAAGTTTGCATGATCATTTTTTTGACTTTGATTCCGTTGCTTGCACTCGCCAGCGGATTGTTTCTCTATCGGCACGATGGAAAACGAGAAATTCTCCGTTTTGATGTCGTGCAGTTTGTCTATAGTTTTGTGATCGCTCCAGTGATGTTTGTCTGGATCAAAAGTTTTTTTTATTTTGTACTCTCGAAAGAAATACAGCCAGCCTTGTCGCCAACCAATCTATTTGTGATTGACACCATTTTAAGTACATTGGCACTGATCATTTATGCTTTTATTGTGATTCATTCACTGACAACTTCGTTTAATCGCAAAATGTACAAAGATCCCCTCTATGATTTATTTGAGCATTCCGAGTATTTTCACCTTTGGTTGTCGCATCTGACGATGTATATCGGCTATTTATTATTGTTCGCCGCGCTTGGTATAGGGAACATTTTTTTTCCTCTCGAAGTTGCGTTGAGCAAACTACAGTTTTATGCGCTGCTTTTTTTATCTACTGTCTTGGGTACGATCCAATTTATCGCGGTGTGGTTGTCAAATCCAGGTAAAGAAAACTTTATGCGTATCATGAAATTATCTTTTGGTCTATTTTTTATGCTCCATGTTGGTGCCTACTTCTTGTATTCTCCGGCATTTACCGGCAGAATGAGTGTGTTCTGGGTTTCGTTTGGTGCTGCAACAACCTCGGTGTTATACGCGTTGTTTGCCGTGCGATTTGAAACCTTGAGTAGGTTCTTTGATAAATTCAAGCACCCGCACTGGGGTTTTCGATATGAAGTATTGAACAAAGCTAGACAGGAGCACAAGTGAGTGGTTTACGAATTATTTCTCTCGGTGGTAGCGGCACAGTCACGCAAAACATGTATGTGTATGAGTATGAACATGAGTTACTGCTCATCGATTGCGGTATTGGTTTTCCTGATGTCCAAATGCCAGGTGTGGACATTCTCATTCCAGATATCTCGTATATTTTACAGCAACTTGAGGCTGGCAAAAAAATTGTGGGCATGATCTTGACCCATGGTCATGATGATCATATTGCAGCCACCGCTCATATCTTGCCGCACCTGCCAAACTTTCCTATTTTTGCTTCACCGCTGACCGCGGGTTTTGCAGAAGATCGTATGCGCGAGGCAGGGACAGAGCATGTGGTAACGGTCATAGACAGTACTAGGTCGTTTACCCTGGGGTCGTTTTCGGCTTCACTGATTCCAGTTACCCACTCTGTGCCAGATACACGCCACGTTATTTTACGCACCCCAGTGGGGATTATTTACCACGGGAGTGATTTCAAGCTCGATCCGACTCCAGTCGATGGTCAGGTGACAGATTTGGCTGCGATCAAGGCGATTGGTCAGGAGGGGGTACTGTGCATGCTTATCGACTGTTTGCGAGTCGAACGCAGCGAGCGCACCTCTTCTGAGAAGACTGTCGGACCAGTGATCGAACAGGTGATGGCAGAAACTCAGGGGAAAAGCGTCATTACCCTGATGAGTTCGCATATCCACCGGATTCAACAAGTGGTCGATGCAGCGAGCAAACATGGCAGGAAAGTGGCTTTTATTGGTCGCTCGGTTGAGCGGAACATTGCCGAGGCAATACGTCTGCGCAAACTCCACTTCCCCCCAGGTGTTTTGATTGAAAAAACCGACATGGATCAATACCCAGACAAACAGCTGTGCGTGATTGTGGCTGGTAGTCAGGGTCAAGAGGGGTCGTCAATGATGCGGGCAATCTATGGCGAGCATCGTATGATCCAGATTACTGGTGATGACACGGTAATTTTCTCGGCTGATGCAATTCCTGGCAATGAATTAAACTATTTTGCAGCCATCGACGAGTTGTCACGTAATAAGGTTCACGTACTGTATCCTGACGTTTTGCCTGGCTTACACCAATCTGGTCATGCCAGCATGATCGAGCAACGAGCGTTGCTGGAACTGGTGCGACCAAAGTTTGTTTTGCCGATTGGGGGTGCCGATCGCCATCGCTACAAATTCTTCGAGTTTGTAGCCGAGCCACTGGGGTACTCAGTTGATCATGTCTTGTTACCCCGTCCGGGTGACGTGTTAGAACTATCACCGACAAGCGCTCGAATGGTAGATCATCTTGATTTGAAGCCACCAATTATTGATGGACTCGGCATTGGTGACGTTGGACCAGTCGTTTTGGCCGATCGCAGAGCACTTTCCAAAGCGGGTATAGTCGTGGTTGTTTTGGTACGAGAAAAAAACCACTTCGATTTGCGACAAACTATGGTGATCTCCCGCGGCTTTATATTTGTGCGAGACGCCCAAGAGGTGATTGAGTTTATTCGACAAGAGGTTGCCGAGATTGTCACCCGCGAAAAGAAACTCAAGGACGAAGGGCTCCGTCGCATGATAGAAAAGCGTTTGGCTCGCAAGCTCTATAAGATTATCAAGCGTGAGCCGCTCATTGTACCGGTTATCCTTGATACATAGATTTTTGTGCTTGCGCATAGTGTAGAAATCTGTTATATCCTATAATAAATAAATATGAAGAAACGAAAGCGCAAGCCAAGAAAAAAATCTGTCCTGCAACTCAAGGAAAGCACCACGCATTCTTTGGCAGCAGTCACCTTGTTTCTCTGTGGCATTTTAGTCATTGTGTCTTTTTCTGGACAAGGTCAACTTTTGCAAGCGCTGAACATGTTTGTGACCGCTAAACTGGGATTATCTGCCCTCATCTTGCCCTTTCTATTTTTCTCAGCCGGGCTAGTTTTCTTTCGGGGACGCTGGATCTGGGCTCGTCCCCACACATTCTTAGGTGCCACCCTGTGTTTTTTTGGCGTGCTTGGCTTTTTCCAGACTGGGAGTGTTGGCATGTTGACCGCGACAAACATTGGTCGGTTACTCACACCCATTGGCAGTTACTTCATGTTTTTAGCCATTCTTGTAGCTGGTTTACTTGTCTTGTTTCAGACTTCATTTACTGAGCTAGCCGATTGGGTAGCCAGTCTGCAACAGAAAAAAGCTGCGGTCAAACTCCTGGCAGCTGGTCAAGAAAATTCACCAAAAAACAGACTATCTTTGCCAAAAATTCACTTGCCCTTTGGCAAATTGGGGGAAACACCATTTCGCATTAACCAAGGGAAGAGTATTG
>Ga0209542_10000916_pt1 | contig 70239 bp, 88 predicted proteins | sample RifCSPhighO2_01_FD_184028 | JGI IMG/M metagenome (GOLD analysis project Ga0209542, IMG submission 184028) | Soil microbial communities from Rifle, Colorado - Rifle CSP2_plank highO2_0.1 (SPAdes) (version 2) | ecosystem: Environmental > Terrestrial > Deep subsurface > Rock core/Sediment ...
GGGACGCGCACGGGCAGGTTCTGTTCGCTCACCACTTTGGCGGCACGGTGGGGTCACTTTCGGTCCAACCAGCGCCCGTAACTGGTCTCTGAAAATGAATCGATCGGCGTTTCGCAAGGCGTTATTTACAGTTTTGACCGATAAGGCTAATGATAAAAAGTTGATTATAGTTGAAAATTTGGATACCACAGCTAAATCAAAAGAGTTGGCGAATAAACTAGCGAATCTGGCCAGCAAGGCAGGCTTGGGTCGCAAGTATATTTTGGTTACAGCCACACACAATAAGGAACTGGAACGCGCCGCGAAAAACATAGTGAACGTAAAAATTATAGTAGCCAGTCAATTGAATGTTTTGGATTTACTGTCGCATGACGCGCTGATTTTAAAGGATGCCTTGCCAGTTATCGAGCAGACCTACCTTAAATAATATGAGCATTTTAGATAGATTTAAAAAGAAAGCGGATGAGAAAAAGACTCACAAGCATAATGAGAATGTTTTAGATTTGGTTAAAGAAGAAAAGACCGCTGAGCAAAAAGCCGTACTGAAAGAAAACACCGGTCGCGCCCATCATGTTCTGCATCACCACCATTTGTCTGAAAAGACCAACCAGTTTTCAAGCCAAGGCCGTTATGTGTTCAAGGTTGCCAAAGACGTGAATAAAATTGAAGTTAGAAATGCCGTTGAATCAGTATACGACGTGCATGTTGCCAGCGTGAATATGATTAACGTCAGGGGTAAAAGACGGAGACAAGGCAAAAGCGTAGGTCGGACTCAAGATTGGAAGAAAGCGATTGTGACCTTAAAAACTGGTGAACGAATTAGCGGATTATCCGAAGGAGTATAAGTGAGAGTGCTTAATTTTTATTTTTCAGTTTCTAGTGAGTTGTTATTAACTAATTATTATTTGAAACTCAATAAAAATTTGAAACTTGAAACTTTTAATTAATTTATGGCCATAAAAATCTACAAACCAACTTCACCCGGACGACGCCTTCACTCTGTGACGGATTATTCGGTTTTGACCAAACATACTAAACCCATGAAGGCGAACATTGTTTCCATGTCCAAAACCGCTGGTCGGAACAATCAAGGAAAAATTACTATCAGACATCAGGGTGGTGGACATAAGCAAAAAGTCCGCATGATTGATTTTGATCGACAGAAAATGAATATTCCGGCAAAAGTTGAGACATTGGAATATGATCCAGGACGCAGCGCGTTTATTTCGAGGCTTGCTTACAAAGATGGGGAGAAGCGATATATTTTGGCTCCTGATGGGTTGAAAGCTGGCGATATTCTGATCACCTCGGAGCGCGCGGAAATCAAACCCGGCAACCGAATGATGATCAAACACGTTCCGGTAGGAAGTTTTGTGCACGATATTGAAATTTTAGGTTCTCGTGGCGGACAACTGGCCAGATCAGCAGGGACTTATGCGATTGTGCAAACACAAGAACCTGAATATTCCACGCTAAAATTACCTTCCGGCGAAATTCGTAAAATTCCGGGCAAGTCATTTGCCACGATTGGTCAAGTTTCCAATACTGACTGGATGTATGTTAGAATCGGTAAAGCCGGAAGAAACCGACACATGGGCATCAGGCCTTCGGTTCGTGGTAAAGCCATGAACCCGATTGACCATCCGCACGGCGGCGGTGAAGGCCATAACCCAATTGGTTTGAAGTATCCGAAAACTCCTTGGGGCAAACACGCGTTGGGAGTAAAGACCCGGAATAAAAAGAAAGCATCAAGTAAGTTTATTATGCAACGAAGAAAATAATCCATGTCACGATCACTGAAAAAAGGCCCATTTATAGATCCGAAACTTTTGGAGAAAATCCAGAAGGTTAAACCTGGGCAAAAAGTTGAGATCAAGACCTGGTCTCGCGATTCGACGATTTTTCCGGAAATGGTTGGGATGACTTTTCTTGTGCATAATGGTAAGAATTTTATTACAGTGATTTGTTCGGAAAACATGGTCGGCCACAAGCTCGGCGAATTTTCGCCCAGCCGTAAATTTACCCGCCATGGTGGCCGGATGGCAAAAGAAGAAGCAATGGCAGCCCAAGATGCGGAAAAACGTGCCATGGAGGCTGCTAAAGCCCCGGTGGAAGGAGCTAAGAAATAATTATGGCCATAGATAAGTCTAAAATTACTGAGTTCAAAGCCTTTGCGCGATATATTCATGTCAGTCCGCGCAAGTTAAGATTGGTCGCGGATTTGGTTCGTCAAACTCCGGTTGACACAGCTTTAGAACAACTTCGGTTTTCTTCCAAAAATGCGGCTCTTCCTTTGACCAAAGCGATTAATTCCGCGGTGGCCAATGCGGTGCATAATTTTAATATGAACAAAGAGAATTTATTTGTGAAATCAATCACGATTGATCAAGGACCGGTATTTAAGCGTTATGCTCCCAGGGCCCAGGGTCGCGCGTTTGTGGAACGCAAGCGGACAAGCCACATTAATGTTATTTTGGAATCGCGTGACATTAAGCACAAGACCAAGCGATCAATTTTTTCACTAAGACCAAGGATTGTAGAAACGCAAGCACAGCATCCGGTGAACGAACCTAAAACAGGCGAGGTCCAAGCTCGGCCGCAAGCACCAAAGCAAGCGCCTAAGCCCCGGGAAAGAATTAAGCAGAATTTAGTGACATTGAAGCGTCGTTTATTTAACCGAAAGAGCGGCTAATTTTATGGGACAGAAAGTTAACGCCAACAGTTTAAGAATCAACATTACGGATACTTGGAAATCCCGATGGCTTTCCAAGACCAGTTTTGCCAAATTTTTAGAGCAGGATACGAAGATCCGAGCATTTTTGATGTTGGAACTGAAAAGAGCAGGCATGGTCCGCGTGGACATTGAACGATTTGGTAAAACTATTACCGTGACTGTGAAGACCACCAAGCCTGGCATGATTATCGGTAAAGGCGGTAGTGGCATTGAAGATTTAAAGAAAAAAATTGAGAAGCATTTAGACATTGGCAAACTGGATTTGAAAATTAATATTGAGGAAGTTAAGGATGTAAATTTGCAAGCCCAAGTAGTGGCTCAAAATATCGCAGATCAGATTGAAAAACGCATTGCTTTTCGCCGAGCCATGAAAGGTTCAATTGAGCAAGTCATGGAAGCCGGAGCAGTTGGTGTCAAGATCGAATGTAAGGGCCGATTGGGTGGCGCAGAAATTGCCAGATCCGAACGATTGTTTAAAGGTAAATTGCCCTTGCACACGCTGCGCGCCAAGATCGAATTTGCGCGGGTGACTGCGTTTACCACTTATGGAACAATCGGGATTCGAGTTTGGATTAATAAAGGGGAAGTTTTTACCCAAGGTAAATTGAAGCTTAAACACGCATAATATGTTAATTCCTAAGAAAGTTAAACATCGAAAGCATCATCGAGGAAAGTCTTCCGGCAAAGCCATGTCCGGCAACTTTGTGGCCTTTGGAAGCTTTGGCCTGAAGGCTATGGAAAATTCCTGGGTGACGAGTCGGCAGATTGAAGCGGCCAGACGAGCCATGACCCGTTACATTCAGCGCGGCGGCAAAATTTGGATTCGGATCTTTCCTGACAAACCAATTACTTCGCATGGTAATGAATCTCCCATGGGCGCAGGGAAAGGCGCAGTGGATCATTTTGTGGCTGTGGTGCAGAAGGGCCGTGTTTTATTCGAAATGGATGGCGTAGCCGCCGATCAGGCCGCGGAAGCCATGCGTCTCGCTTCCCATAAATTGCCGATTAAAACCCGATTTGTCACCAGGGAGCAGAAATAATATGAATCCCGTTAGAAGTTTCAAAAATTTTATTATCGAAGATATGATCATCAACCCGACGAGTATTATTTGTTCTGTTAATTTTAATATCATTAACTTCTAAACGGGATGAAGATGAAAGAGTTAAAGAATTTAGGAATGAATGAACTAACCAAGCAGTTGGCAACTTTGCGCGAACAGGCCAGAGATATTAAATTTAAAGTGCGCTCACGAGAAGTGAAGAATAGCCATACCCTAAAAAATGTGAAGCAAGATATCGCGCGAATATTAACGTTAATGAACCAGAAATAATTATGGACAAGATTAAACGAAAACTTAGCGGGGTCGTGGTCTCCAATAAAATGCACAAAACCGTGATTGTGAAAGTTGAACTTGTCAAAGTGCATCCGAAATACCATAAGCGCTATAAAGTTTTTAAGAAATACCCTTCCCGGAACGAATTACCAGATGTTAAAATTGGCGATCGAGTTGTGATTGAGGAATCCCGGCCGATTAGCAAAACAGTTAATTGGAAAGTAATTAGTAAATAGTTTTATGATTCAGTTAAGATCCAGATTAAAAATCGCTGACAACACAGGCGCTCGAGAGATCGCGGTTTTCGGTGTTTCCGGTAAAAATCGCAGACGCTGGGCGCGCTTAGGTGACGTGGTCGCCGCTTCCGTGAAAATCGCGAGCCCTAAAGGCCAGGTAAAAAAGGGTGACAAGGTTTACGCTGTGATTGTTCGGACCCGAAAAGAAGTCCGGCGCGCTGATGGTTCATATATTCGATTTGACGATAATGCCGCTGTCCTGGTAAATAAAGACAGCCCTGAACCTCGAGGTACTCGTATTTTCGGTCCGATTCCCAGAGAACTTCGAGATCGCGGTTTTACCAAGATTATTTCCTTAGCTGAAGAGGTTATATAAGTTATGAACACACTGATTATTAAAAAAGGCGATATGGTAAAGATTTTGTCCGGCCGAGAGAAAGGCAAATCGGGCAAGGTTTTGGAAGTTTTTCCGAAAGTCAATCGACTTTCAATCGAGGGTTTAAATATTCGCGTCCGGTTTTCCCGACCAAAACGACAAGGCGAGAAGGGTCAGCGTTTAGAATTACCAGCTCCAATGGACGTTTCTAAAGTCATGCTGATTTGTCCACATTGTAGTAAACCTACGCGTTTAGGCAAGAAATGTATGCATTGCGGAAAGGACATAAGATGAGTTTAAAAACCGTATATCTTGAAAAATCAGTAGCAGAACTAAAAAAGACGCTTGGGTTGACCAACCCCATGGCTGTGCCACGAATTAATAAAGTAGTGGTCAATGTCGGTGTGGGTAAGACCTTAAAAGATCCCAAAATGTTGGAGGCAATTATTGAGGATTTAAGACACATCACCGGCCAAGCTCCTGTGAAAACCCTGGCCAAAAAATCAATTGCTGGTTTTAAGATTCGGGAAGGACAGGTTGTGGGATTAATGACGACAATGCGCGGCCGCCGAATGTATGATTTTTTGGAAAAATTAATTCACGTGGCCTTGCCCCGAGTGCGCGATTTTCGTGGACTGGATCCGAAAAAATTTGACGGACACGGCAATTACAACATAGGTATTCGTGAGCAGATTGTCTTTCCGGAAACCACCCGCGAACATTTGGATTACACTTTCAGTTTAGAAGTGAACATTCAGACCAATACAGCTGATGACCGAAAAGGATTAGAATTATTAAGGTCACTAGGATTCCCGTTTCAAAAGAAATAATATGGCGACTAAAGCACAGACAATTAAATCCCTCCGTTCCCGAACGAAACCGAAATATTCAACTAGAGTTGTTCGGCGCTGTTGGCGTTGCGGCAGAAAGCATGGATATATGCGGGACTTTGATATTTGCCGAATTTGTTTTCGGGAACTGGCCTCCAATGGCGAAATCCCGGGGATAGTTAAATCTTCCTGGTAATCATATGAACACCGATACAATTTCCGACATGCTAACCAGAATTCGCAACGGTCTGATGAGTAAAAAATCAGACGTGATTTTGCCTTACTCTAGTTTTAAGCATAATTTGGCCAAAGTGTTGATGAATGAAGGCTGGATTGTCAATGTTGAAGTCAAGGAAATTGAAGGCATGAAGAGCTTGGCACTGCAACTAAAATACGATAAAGACGGTCAGCCAGTCATTTCTGGTCTTAAGCGGGTGTCCAAGCCAGGCCAGCGGATTTACAAACCGAGAAGCGAGATTCCTAGGGTATTGGGCGGCATGGGGACAACAATTATTTCAACTTCCCAAGGATTAATGACAGACAAGGAAGCCCGCAACAACAAAGTCGGCGGGGAAATTGTCTGCCAAATTTGGTAATAATTTTATGTCAAGAATCGGTAAAAAACCAGTGCCAATTCCAGCAGGCGTGACCGTGGACTTAAAAGACGAAACCTTGAAGGTTAAAGGACCCAAGGGCGAGTTAGCCTTGACCATTCATCCGAAAGTCACAGTTTCGAAAAATGATTCAGAAATTATAGTTAGCGTCAAACACCCTGACGAAAAATCTGAACGCGCGCTTTGGGGTTTGTTTCGAGCTTTGATTAATAACATGGTGGTTGGTGTGACCACTGGTTTTACCAAAATTTTGGAAATCAATGGTGTCGGATACAAAGCGGCAAGCAGTGGCAAAAAACTGGTCCTGAATTTGGGTTTTTCCCATCCGATTGAGATGGAAGTGCCACCAGGACTGGAGGCCCAGGTTGAAAAGAACGTCATCACGATTACAGGCTCCGATCGCCAAGCAGTCGGACAATTTGCAGCGGTTGTACGATCTCAAAGAAAACCAGAACCATATAAAGGCAAGGGCATTAAGTATCAAGATGAAATCATCCGCCGCAAGGCCGGAAAAGTCGTTAAGGCTGTTGGCGGGGGGAAATAATATGGATAACCGAAGATCACAACGACAACTCAAACATCACCGCGTTCGGGCTAAGGTCATGGGCACATCCCAAAAGCCACGATTAAACGTGTTCCGATCCCTTAGTCATATTTATGTGCAATTGATTGATGATGAAACCGGAAGAACCCTGGCTGCCGCTTCCAGCACTGAAATTAAGACCAAGGGCAAGAAATCAGAAGTTGCCGCCTTCGTTGGAAAATTAGCAGCCCAAAAAGCCCTGGCCGCTGGGATTAAAAAAGTAGTTTTTGATCGTGGGGGATATCAGTATCATGGTCGAGTGAAACAATTAGCCGAAGCCGCACGCGCGGCCGGATTGGAGTTTTAATTATATGGCCAGACCAAGACGGTCAAATCGAGGAGCAGAATTCGCCAAGCGTGAATTTGAACAGAAAATTGTGGAAATTAAACGCGTGACCCGTGTCGTCGCCGGCGGCAAGCGCATGCGCTTTCGGGCTTTGGTTGTGATTGGGGACAAAAAGGGCCGAGTCGGAGTAGGTTTGCGCAAAGGCACGGACGTTTCCGAGGCGGTGAACAAGGCTGTCACTGCCGCCAAGAAAACCATGCGGCTGGTTAAGCTTGTGAATGATACGATTCCGCATGAGACCAAGTTTAAATTCAAATCTTCGGTCGTGTTCTTAAAACCCGCCCAACCAGGCACGGGTGTGATCGCAGGCGGCGCTATCCGTTCGGTACTGGAGTTGGCCGGCGTGAAAAATGTTCTGTCCAAGATGCTTGGTTCATCCAATAAAGTCAACAACGTCATGGCAACTTACCTGGCTTTGTCTAAAATGCGGTCAAAAGAAGAAGTTTTAGAGTCTAAAAAATAATATGCTTAAGCTTCACGAATTAAAACCTTATAATCGAGCAACCAAGCGCCGTAAAGTCGTAGGTCGAGGTGTGGGTTCCGGGCATGGGACTTTTTCCACCAGAGGCGCCAAAGGCCAAAAAGCCCGCTCCGGTTCCTCAATCCCAGTTGGATTTGAAGGTGGCCGTATGCCGCTCCATCGTCAGATTCCCAAGCGCCGCGGTTTTACCAGTCGCAACACCAAAGCTGCTGTTTTGAATTTGAATGATCTGAATAACAAGTTTAAAGCTGGCGATACAGTCAACCCTAAAGTTTTGTTCAATCTTGGACTCATCAATTCAGCACAAGAGGAAGTTAAAATTCTCTCGTCAGGTACGCTTCTGAAGGCCTTAACCTTTGAAAAAATTAAATTCTCAGCCGCCGCTTTAGAAAAAGTCCAAAAAGCCGGCGGGAAAATCAGCTAAAAATGTCTAAAATATCACAAATTTGGAAAGTTAGGGAATTGCGCAACCGTATAATTTTTGTGTCCATGCTTTTAGTGGGCACCAGAATTTTAGCGCACATCCCAATCCCAGGCATTCAGCTGGAAGATTTGCGCTCGCTTCTGAATAGCAATACACTTTTGGGTTTATTTGACATTTTTTCCGGCGGCGGCCTGCGCAATTTTTCCATCGTCATGCTTGGAGTCGGCCCTTATATCACGGCTTCCATTATCATGCAGCTTTTAACCATTATTATTCCTAAGCTTGGAGAGTTGCAGAAAGAGGGTGGGGAAGCGGGCCGCGCCAAAATCAACCAGTACATGCGCTACCTGACCGTGCCCTTAACCGCAGTTCAAGGTTATGGCACGATTATTCTTTTAAGTCGTTCCAGCACTACAGATATTGCCGCCAGCTTCACTTCCTTTCAATGGTTCGTGACCCTGTTATCCATCACGGCCGGCACCATGGTTCTATTGTGGTTGGGTGAAATTATTTCTGAATTTAAAATCGGTAACGGGGTATCTTTAATTATCTTTGCCGGGATTGTTGCGGGGCTTCCGACTGCGGCCCAACAAGCCTACGTTTCTTTAAGCGGTTCGGCAAATGCTTTGTCTCCGCAAAATCTCGTCACCGGGCTTTCCTATTTGGCCTTGGCCGTGGTGGTGATTGGCGGGGTGGTGCTTATAACTGAAGCCCAGCGTAATATTCCGGTTTCTTATGCCAAACGGGTTCGAGGCAATAAGATGTATGGCGGCGTGAACACACATTTGCCGCTTCGGGTAAACCAAGCTGGTGTGATTCCGATTATTTTCGCAATTTCTATTTTGCTTTTTCCGGGACTTATTGCTAATTTCTTTTCGCAAGCCAAGACCGAGGCGGTGGCGAATTTTGCCACATCCATGAATACGTTTTTCCAAAATCCTACGTACCAAGGGATTATATATTTCATTTTGGTCGTGGCGTTTACGTATTTCTATACGGCCATTGTGTTTAATCCCGACGAAATTTCTACCAACATCCAAAAGCAAGGCGGATTTATCCCGGGGCTTCGGCCAGGAAGCCAGACGGCGGACTTTTTGTATAAAGTTTTGAATCGGATTACATTGGTGGGCGCGCTGTTCTTAGGCTTGATTGCGGTTTTGCCTAACATCGTGCAAGGATTTACCCATACCCAAGCTTTGACCCTGGGTGGGACCAGTCTTCTGATCGTGGTCTCTGTGGTCATCGAAGTCATGAAGCAAGTCCAGGCCCAAATGGTCATGCGCGATTACGAGGATTTTTAATGTATATTAAACGGCTCGGGGTCCTGCCACGATTTTCACCCCGCAGGTGCTCACTGACGTTGCGCGCCAGCGGGGTCCCCAAAATCGCGTCACCCCTCGCTCGCATATTCTAACGCCTCACCTTAAGCTGAGGCGTTTATCCAGCACCATTTTTTGGTGCTGGATTTATTTTTTGGCAATTTTACGCTATAATATTCTCATGCAATTACAAAATGTTATTTTAGTCATGGGTCCGCCGGGTAGCGGCAAGGGCACACAAAGCAAACTTCTGATGCAAAAATTGGGGTATGCTTATTTTAGTATGGGCGAAACCTTGCGTGAGTATGCCAAGATGGACACAGATTTTGGTCGCGAGATTAAAACGACCATTGACCAAGGATTTATCGTGAAGGACGAAGCAGCGAAGCGAGTCTTTGAGGAAAGTTTCGAAAAAATCAAGGACATACCAGGACTCATCATTGAAGGTTACCCGAGAACCCCCAAGCAAATAGAGGTTCTAAATAACGCTTTACAAAAATCCAAGATTACCAATGTGAAAGTGCTTTTTTTGGACGTGGACAAAGATAAGCTTATCCAGCGTTTATTATTAAGAAGTAAAACCGAGGGCCGAGTGGATGATGCAAGCATTGCCTCAATCGAAAAAAGGTTTGATGAATACGGAAAGAAAACCGCAACTGCGAAAGCCTATTTTGAGTCTCGCGGCGAGTTGGTCAGGATTAACGGTGATCAGGAAGTTGAAAAGGTCCATGAGGAAATCATGAGCAAACTATGAAGCGATTAGGATTTGATTTGATAATTTTAGGATCGCCGGTTTCGGGAAAGGATACCCAGGCGGATTTGCTAATGAGTCACTACGAATTAAAGCCGGTCAGATCCGGGGTCTATTTGCGTAAACTCCGTCATAACCCCCGTTATAAGCAAGCATTTTCTCAAACTTATGACAACGGCTTGCCGATCCCTTCCAAAATTATCAATGAGTTTATCACGAAAAGCGTACGTAACGCTCCGAAAAGCAGAAATTTGGTTTTTGTCGGTACGCCCAGACTGAAGAATGAAGCCGTGCTTTTGAAAAAACTTTTGGACAAAAAAAAGCGAGATTTTTTCGCACTTTACATTCGGTTGCCAGACCAAGAAGTCAAAAGACGTTCCCTTCATCGAGATCGGGAAAAGCATGATCTTGATATAAAATTTATAAAAAGCCGAATCAGATATCATAGGAAGGAAGTCATGGAGACAGTAAAGTATTTTCAAAAATTCAAGAAAATTACTTTTATAAACGGTAACCAACCAGTTTTCCGGGTTGCTAGGGATGTGCAGTTAGCCATCAATGATTACTCAAGATCCTAAGGAAATCGAAATATTACGGCAGGGCGGCAAAATTTTAGCCGCTGTTTTAAACTTGGTCGCTGCTCAAGTTAAACTTGGAGTTTCGGCTTTTGAGCTAGACCAACTAGCTGAAAAAGAAATTCGAGCAAGAGGAGCAACACCTTCTTTTAAAAATTATGCAGCGCAACCAGGCGACCCGCCGTTTCCTGCTTCACTTTGTGTTTCGGTCAATGACGAAGTCGTACACGGCATCCCAACCAAAGGAAAAATTTTGAAAGAGGGCGATATTGTGGGGTTAGACCTAGGTGTGGAATACCAAGGTTTATTTACTGATGCCGCAATTACGGTGCCGGTTGGCAAAGTTGAAGCTAAATATTTGAAACTGATTGAAGCCGCCAAAGAATCTTTAACTGCTGGCCTGGCAAAGATCAAGGCTGGTAATTTTACTGGCGATATCGGGGCCGCTGTTGAATCAACTGCCAAGAAATACAGATTTCAAGTTGTCAGAGAGTTGGTTGGCCACGGCGTAGGCCGAGCGGTGCATGAAGAACCGGAAGTCCCTGGCTTTGGCAAACCCAAAACCGGTACCAAATTAGTTGCAGGGATGGTTTTGGCCATTGAACCCATGATTAATGCGGGCAGTTGGAAAATTTATTTCGCCGATGACAAGTGGACGATAAAAACTTATGACCATAGTCGGTCTTCTCATATGGAGCACACGATTCTGGTGACAGACATGGGCTATGAAATTCTAACCAAGATCTAATTTTGCGGTTTTGGGCAGTTATGGTATAATTATTAGGCTTTTAGATATGGAAAATAATGAGGAAAAAATTCCAGTTTCCGACTCGCGGGAGCCGGTTGAGAAATCAAATATCAAATTTTTTACCCTGGTCGTGCTTTTAAGTTTCTTATTTGGCCTGGCTGGAGCCGTTTTTGGTTCGACTTTTCTAGTTAAGGATGGCACGAGTTTTAGTCCGTTTGGTGATGTTAAAACAATCCAGATAAATGAAGATTCAGCCGTCGTGGATGTGGTCAAAAAGGCCAGCCCAGCTGTGGTTTCGATCATTATTTCCAAAGATTTGAATAAGATTCCTGGATATTCCACCTCGCCTTTTGACTTCAGTCCCTTTGGTTTGGATCCGTTTTTTCAAAACCGCAACCAAGACAGCGACACTCCGAACATTCAGGAAGTGGGCGGCGGCAGCGGGTTTATTATTTCGTCGGAGGGTCTGATCGTGACCAACAAGCACGTGGTGGAAGACACCACCGCCACTTATACGGTGCTGACCAATGATGGCAAAAAATTTGACGCCCAAGTTTTGTCGCGCGATCCAATCAATGACCTGGCCTTAGTTAAAATTTCGGCGGATAACTTGCCGACATTGACCTTAGGAGATTCCATTAACCTTGAAATCGGACAGAAAGTTATCGCGATTGGCAATTCTTTGGGTGAGTATCGCAACACCGTGACCACTGGTGTCGTGTCAGGTATTGGCCGAAACATCGTGGCCGGTGGCGGCAGTGGATCAGAACAACTGGAAGGCGTGATCCAAACAGACGCCGCGATCAACCCCGGTAATTCCGGTGGCCCGCTTTTGGACATTGGCGGTTCAGTCATCGGCATTAATACGGCGATTGATTCAGAAGGCCAACTGGTCGGATTTGCCATCCCGGTGAATGATTTGAAACGGGATTTGGATAGTTTTAATCGTTTTGGAAAGATTGTTAAACCGTTTTTGGGGATCAGATACGTTCTGGTCAACGAAAGCATAAAAGAAGAAAACAACCTAACGGTGGATTATGGAGCCCTGATCGTTTCTGGCGGCCGGCCTTCTGATCCAGCGGTTGTGGTGGGGTCGGCAGCGGATCAAGCCGGCCTACGGGAGAATGACATAATTTTGGAAGTCAATTCTGCTCGAGTTGATCAGGACCATAGTTTGGCTGGAATTTTGAAGAATTTTAATGCTGGTGATCAGATCAAAATGAAGGTTTTAAGTCGCGGCGAAACCAAAGACATAGATGTGATTTTAGGTGAAACGAAATGAGAATTTTAGCGCTTGATTGGGGAGAAGTAAGAATCGGGGCCGCTGTTTCGGATGAGGATGGTCGAATTGCTTTCCCCTTAGATAAGATTATTCCGAATAAAAACGCAAAAAGCGAAATCAAAGAGCTCATTGACCGTCTGGAGATCAAAAAAATCATTATTGGGTTGCCCAAAACCCTGAAAGGAGCCGAAGCTAAAAGTGCCCAAAAATTAAAGAAATTTGTCAGAAGTTTAGAGCCTGTTCTATCCGTGCCCATAGATCTGGTTGACGAACGTTTTACGACAGTGGAAGCTAGTAAAAAACTTCGAGCACAAGGCATGAGTGAAAAGCAGCAGCGTGCGATCAAGGATAATATCGCCGCCCAAATCATGCTGCAGCAGTATCTGAATCATTTATAATTAAAATTAAAAAATACAGATAAACCAAGATGGCCAAAACAAAACTACGTAAATTATATAAAATCAAGGTTCATAAAAACCGATGGCTCATCTGGGCGATTGCCTATGTTGTCATTGTCACTCTCGCCCTGTTTGGGTATGTCAAAGTTTCGGATTTAAACTTTGATACGCAAATGACAGGGAATACCTACCAGCCGCTGCACAGTTATAACGATGCGCGATTAGGTTTCGGCGTACGATATCCTGCGGATTGGTCTATTGGGGTAGACTCCAATTCCAGTGTGACTTTTTTTCCAAGCGAGATTAACTTAGATGGAGTGACTATCAGCGTGGTTGATCCGGTGTCAGAAAAATTTATCCGTCAGGATCTAAAAATTCGCAAAGAATCAAGCACTTTCGTGGATGGCAGTATTGGGCGCAAAATAATCAACGATATCGGAGACAATCATGCGGAAACAGTAGTTTTAGCGCTCAAGGATCATAAACTTTATGTCATCCGAGGCAGCGACAATTTGGTGTCAAAAGTTTTATTAACTTTTCATTTTTAGCCCCTTAAAATGAGCGAGTTTAGACAAGATATTGTTTCTAAACATTGGGTACTGTTCGCGCCAAATCGGGCTATGCGACCCGAAGACTTTAAGCATGAGCCCGCCAGTCCCAACCCAAAAAATTTGCAGGAAGTGGATAAGCGTTGTCCGTTTTGTCCAGGAAACGAAACCATGAATTTGGAAGTTGCTTCGTACCATCCTGGCCGGAAATGGAAAGTCCGAGTGATTTTAAATAAATTTGAAGCCCTGGGCCATACGGGTGGGCGCGAGCGGCATGATTTTTACATCGTGCGGGAAGGCATTGGGGATCACGAAGTTATTGTGACCAGGCCACATAATGTTCTGACAGGTTTTTTGTCGGACGACATGGTGGACGCCATGTTGAAAACTTATCAGGATCGGATGATTGATTTAGCCCAGCATCCAGAAGTGCAATATGTTCATATTTTACAAAATCACGGTCGGGAAGGGGGCGCTTCCGTGACTCATCCTCACTCCCAGGTTTTTGCCACACCATTCGTGCCGGAACATTTACATGACGAGGTGGTCGGCGGTCAACACTATTTTGGCGTGCAAGGCGCCTGCATTTATTGTGAGATGATTTTAAAAGAGTTATCTGATTCAGTTCGCGTAGTTTTGGATCATAAGGATTTTTTGGTGTTTGCGCCTTTCGCCTCCCGGGTGCCCTATGCCTTAAGGATTATTCCCAAAAGACACCAGGCGAATTTTTTTGAGATGACTGACGCGGAACGGCGGTCACTGGCCCAAGTGCTTAAAGTATGTCTACAAAACATTCATAACAAGCTGAATAATCCTTCGTATAATTACTATATTCATTCCCTGCCGGCGTCACATTCGCTTCATACCCGTTATGACGTGCGTAGTTATCACTGGCATTTGGAGATTCTGCCGCGACTTAATTTTTGGGGCGGGTTTGAATTAGGTTCAGATGTTTACGTCAATACCGTATTGCCCGAAACCGCCGCGGATGTGTTCCGCAGGCCTTAAATTATGAAGAAGTTAATAATCGCTAATTGGAAGATGAACCCAAAAACAGCCGAGGAAGCGCGCCGCTTGGTCGCATCTTTAGAGCACCGGATGTCCCAAGTTTACGAACGCACCGAAGTTGTGGTTTGTCCGCCTTTTATTTATTTGCCGGCTTTTCTGCATCACACGCAAGCAATCCGGCTTGGCGCGCAAAACTTAAGCTGGGCGGATGAAGGAGCGCTGACCGGCGAAATTTCAGCTACGCAACTTAAGCAATTTAACGTGGGCTTCGTGATTTTGGGTCATTCCGAACGACGACTTTATTTAGGTGAAACTGATTCCATAGTTAATGCCAAGGTTGTCATGGCGCTGGAAAATAAAATTACCCCGATTGTCTGTTTGGGCGGGGCAGAGAATGCCACGAGGGATGACATGAAAACATTGGTCACTAAACAATTTAACAAAGTGACTAAAGATTTGGAAGGCAGAGAACTTGAAAAAATTATTTATGTTTATGAACCAGTCTGGGCAATTTCCACCATGAGCAATTCGCAAGCAGCCTCGGGTGGACATGCCTTGGAATTAATTGAACACATTTACGAACTTTTGGAGCATCGAGTCGGAAAGGGCGCGGCTAGAAATATTCGAGTGCTTTATGGCGGAACTGTGAATAAAGATAATGTTTCCGAATATGCCAAGCATTCACAGATTGATGGCGCTCTGGTTGGCGCGGCCAGCCTGGATCCTGAAAACTTCTGGGCAATAGTAAAAGAATTTAATCGCGAGTCAATCCACCATGTTTAAAATGGCTCGGGGTCCTGCCGCGATTTTCACCCCGCAGGTGCTCGCTTACGCTGCGCGCCAGTGGGGTCCCTAAAATCGCGTCACCCCTCGCCAGCAGAAAAAAACAATATGAAAATATATTTAGGCGCCGATCACGGCGGATACAAACTAAAAGAGGAGATCAAAAACTGGCTAAACGAGTGGCATTTTTCTTTTGAAGATTTTGGAGCCACTAAATTTGATTCCGAAGATGATTATCCGGATTTTGCTTGGCCGGTGGCTGTGAAGGTCGGCCATGAAATGGGGGCCATGGGAATTTTGGTTTGTCGGTCTGGCCAAGGAGAATGTATCGTGGCCAACAAAGCCAAAGGCGCCAGAGCGGCGCTTGCTTGGAATGAGAAGACGGCCCATGCCGCGCGCAATGATGATGATGCCAATATTTTGTGTTTGGCCGCGGATTACACGAGCATGGACGAAGCCAGAAAAATTATCCATGCGTTTTTAACAACGCCCTTTGCCGCCGAGGAACGCTTTCTACGAAGAGTGAATAAAGTTAAAAAGATTGATATAAATCTTTAGTCCCGGACTTGATCCGGGATCCATTCCTATGACCGAGCTTGTACCAGCGATTCTGACCAATGATCTTTCGGATTTCCGCAAAAAATATGCGGAGCTTTTTGCTTTAGGGCAACATTTTAAAAAATTGCACATCGATTTCGCAGACGGCAAATTTGTAAAGAACGAAACCGTGATGCCCGCTGATTTGGCATTTTTGAAGGATTCGCCATTTGAGTTGATGGCGCATTTTATGACGAAAAGTCCGCAAAAGTATTTTCAGGCGGCCAGGGACGCAGGATTTACCTGGGTTTTATTTCATTTTGAGGCCATGGAGAATGAATTAGAAGTGACCGCCACAAGCACGATTGCCAAAACCATGGGGCTAAAGGTGGGACTAGTGATTAACCCAGACACGTCTCTTCCCAGAATCGGAAAATTTATCACACAATTTGATATGATCCAACTAATGGGCATTCATCCAGGATTCCAGGGACGGGAATTTATACCCGAGACAATTGATCGGATCAAAGAATTGCGAGCACTGTCCAAAAATGTCATAATTGCGGTGGATGGCGGGATTAAAGTTGGTATTGCCAAACAAGTGGCCGAGGCTGGCGCAGATATTATAGTCGCGGGTTCAGCAATTTTGAAAACCGAAGATGAACAAGCCGCCATAGAAGCACTAAAGCAAGATTTAGAAACAAAATGAACATAGAAAAATTAGAAGAAAAAGCCAACGATATTCGCCAGGACATTATCCAGATGCTCGTGGCGGCGAAATCCGGTCACAGTGCTGGCCCCTTAGGCATGGCTGATGTATTCACCGCTTTATATTTTGGCGGCATTTTGCATTACGATCCGAAAAATCCGGCGGATCCGACTCGGGACCGATTTGTTTTGTCTTGCGGACATATTTGTCCGGTGTGGTATGCAACCTTGGCGCATGCGGGATTTTTTGAATTGTCAGAATTGGCTACCCTGCGAAAACTAGGCACGAGGCTGCATGGACACCCACATAACGAAGTCTTGCCTGGCGCGGAAAATTCATCCGGGCCCTTGGGCCAAGGACTTTCGCAAGCCGCAGCCATGGCCTATGCCGGGTTGAATATGAAAAAAGAGCCATGGCGCGTGTATTGTGTGATGTCAGATGGCGAACAGCAAGAAGGCCAAACTTGGGAAGCGGCCATGTTTGCTGGCAAAAACAAATTACGTAACCTCACCGGCTTTATTGATCGCAACAACATTCAAATTGACGGGCATACCGAAGACATCATGCCGCTTGAGCCTTTTGCCGACAAATGGCGAGCCTTTGGCTGGCATGTTTTAGAAGTAGATGGCCATAATATCCGAGAAATCATTGACGCGGCTAACGAAGCTAAAGCAATTTACGAAAAGCCAACCGTGATTATTTGTCATACCATCCCGGGCAAGGGCGTGGACTTTATGGAGTATCGTTTTGAATGGCATGGCAAACCGCCAAATGATGAGGAAGCCAAAAAAGCTTTACAAGAATTAAGAACCCTTGGCGGAAAAATAAGAAGTGAACATCAGTAACCCCATCGCGAGCGCGAAGCGCGTGGCGATCTAACTCTAGTAAGATTGCTTCGTCGCTACGCTCCTCGCAATGGTTCAAACAATTATGTCAGTTAAACTCGTAGACAACTTATTTAGTCCAGATATCAAGCAAGTCCCGATTCGCAATGGATACGGGGAGGCGTTGATGATTTTGGGTAAAGAGAATCTGAAAGTCATTGTACTTTGTTGTGATTTGACTGAATCCACGCGCTCGCTTGATTTTTCGAAAGCTTATCCTGACCGATTCGTAGAAGTTGGCGTGGCGGAACAAAACTTAGCTGGATTAGGTGCTGGTTTTGCGCATGAAGGCTATATTCCGTTTATCACATCCTATGCGACTTTTTCGCCCGGTCGCAATTGGGACCAGATTCGGGTTTCAATCTGTTATTCCAATAACAATGTGAAAATTATTGGGAGCCATGCCGGTATTTCAGTCGGACCCGACGGCGCAACCCACCAAGGCATGGAAGACATCGCTATCACCAGGGTTTTACCGAATATGATCGTGTTAGTTCCTGGAGATGCGATTGAAGCGCGCAAGGCAACACTGGCGGCGGCAAAAATCAGCGGTCCGGTTTATATCCGATTGGCTCGCGAAAAAACGCCGCAATTTACCACAGATGAAACGCCATTTGAAATCGGCAAGGCGAATGTTTTGCGGGAAGGAATTGATTGCACGATTGTGGCTTGCGGGCCACAAGCTTACTATGCCCTGCAAGCCGCCGAAGAATTAGCAAAAGAAAATATTCAATGCGAAGTGATTAATGCCGCGTCAGTCAAGCCAATTGACGGGCAAACCATAGTCACATCTGTCAAAAAGACGCGCTGCGTGGTATCTTGTGAAGAACATCAGATTACCGGAGGTCTAGGTGGGGCAGTGGCGGAGGTTTTGTCACGAAATTTTCCAGTGCCGCAGGAATTTGTCGGCATGCCTGATCATTTCGGCGAATCAGGTGAGCCGAACGAACTGACCGCCAAATGGCGCATGGACAGCAAAGGTATCATCGAAGCCGTCAAAAAAGTTTTGCAGCGAAAATAAGATCAGAAAGCTTGGGTCAAGCCGCGTTTTTTTGTTTTTGCGTTTTTCTTGCCAAAAAATTACTAATTCAGTATAATATTGGAGTAAAAGTAACCTAACAGAAACCAAAACATGAGCAAATATGACATAGTTTCAATTGGCGACACGACCATTGACGCTTTTATTGAGTTGCATGAGGCTTCCGTACATTGCAATCTTAACCACGGTGATTGTCAGTTGTGTTTTTCATACGCCAACAAAATTCCGTTTGAAAATCTTACGATTCTTCCAGCTTGTGGGAATTCTGCCAATAATGCGATTGGATCTTCCAGGCTCGGACTCAAAGACGCGTTTATCGGAGCAGTGGGAGATGACCAGCGGGGAGCTGAGATTATCAACGAATTAAAAAAGGAAGGCGTAGATACCAGGTACATCATGGTCAACAAAGGCGTCCCAACTAATTTTCATTTTGTGATTGTATTTCAGGGCGAACGCACGATTCTGATCAAGCACCAAAAATATAGATATCAAATGCCCAAGGCCTTGGACACCAAATGGATTTATTTTTCTTCCATGGCCGCAGGCACTGAACCTTTTCACGCCGAGCTGGCAAGTTTTTTGGAAAAACACAAACAAATCAAGGTGGCGTTTAATCCAGGTACGTTTCAGATGCGCATGGGCATGAAAAAGCTGGCCAGGATTTATAAACTGACCGAAATTTTGTTTCTGAATCGGGAAGAGGCACAGCTCGTCACCCAGCAAACCACGCGTGACATTCACAAACTTATCCCCGCCATGCATAAGTTAGGCGCGAAAATTGCCGTGATCACCGATGGCCGACAAGGTTCGTATGCTTCCGACGGCAAAAAGATTTGGTTCTTGGATCATTTTCCAGGTCCCAGAATCGAGTCCACTGGTGCTGGTGATGCTTACGGCACAGCGTTTACGGCAGCAATTTTACACGGCAAAACTATTCCGGAAGCCATCAATTGGGGCACGGTTAACGCCGGACAAAAAGTTTTGACTGTTGGTCCGCACCATGGCTTGCAAACGAAGCCCCAAATTGAAAACTGGCTTAAGCAGCATCCAAAATTTAAGGCCAAGGAATATAAGTGAAATTCAAAGTTTTAGGTACAATTTTATTAGTTTTCCTTGCCGCGGCCGTGGTTAGCGTGATTTATTATTGGCGAACTGACCAGCAGGTAGCTAACTATTATTTAAACAATTTTATTGAATTTCCGATACATAAAGAAAAACCTATATATCCTACGCCAGTCGATTCCGAACAGACGGGGACCCTTTCCGGACATGTGGAGATTGGACCCAACTGCCCAGTGGAAAGTCTAGACTTCCCCTGTCCGCCATCGCAGGATCAATACGATCTCACCGAAATTATGGTTTACAAGATGGACAGAACGACAATTGTGGAAAGAACGAATCCCGATCATTCAGGCAATTACACCCTGACCCTGCCAGTTGGCTCTTACTATGCCACGTATCATCGTCTGGATAATATCTTTCAGCCGCCCATGACCAAAATTACGATTACATCTGATACAACCACAACTCAAAATTTTTCAATTGACACGGGGATAAGGTAATTTATGTTTTTGCGAAAAAAAATCCGATCCAAACTTATCTGGCTGGCGGTTATCGTGCTGTTGTTTTTATATTGGCGGGGAGTGAAGTCCGCATTAGTGGAGGAGCGAGGATGGAATTGCCAATACCATTTGGTGTACGCGGTTTGTCAGGCGAATAACAACAAAGCCCAAATGCCCGGTCTGTGGGAAATCATCAAGGCCGGAGCCAGATTTTAATGCTAGTCCATCTCGGGCGCATCGTTAATCACAAAATGCTGGGCAAATACGCGCTACCCGCCTTTAACACTTCTGATTTGGAAATGACGCAGGGCATTGTCCGCGCCGCGAAAAAACTGAAAGCCCCGGTCATCATCCAGACCTCAGTCGGCGCTCTGGAATACGCCGGCATTGAACAACTAGTCGGGATTATCAAAACGGAAGCGCACGAATCGCCAACGCCGATTGCGCTGCATCAGGATCATTGTCATGATTTTAAACTAATTAAAAAATTAATTGATTTAGGTTACTCCTCGGTCATGCTTGACGCCAGCCACCTGTCTTATAAAGACAATTTAAAGTTAACTAAAGCCGTGGTTGCATACGCGCACAAGCGGGGAGTTTGGGTGCAGGCCGAGCTTGGTCGGATTTTAGGAAATGAAGACTGGCAGACCGTGAAAAGTGGGGAGGATTTAATGACTGATCCGGATCAGGCGGCAAAATTTGTCGCCGAAACCAGAATTGATACTTTGGCAGTCGCTGTCGGGTCCCTGCATGGCATTCCCGTGGATCCGAGAATCAAAAAAGTTTTAAGCACGCTGAAAGAACATGTGGATTTGAAGAGACTAAAAGCAATCCGCGCGAAAGTCAAAATTCCCCTGGTCATGCATGGCGCTTCCGGGGTGCCTGATGCGCAGATCAGAGTGGCGATTAAAATGGGCGTGGCGGTGTTTAATATTGATACCGACCTGCGCGTGGCGTTTAACAAGGCCCTGCGCGATAATATCAAAAAATATCCGCAAGTTTATGACCCAAGAAAGTTGCTTAAGCCAGCCACAGACGCGCTCCAAGCCATGGCAGAAAAGAAAATCAAATTAATGGGCGGGAGTGGAAAGGCGAAAGGATTTAAATAATAACCCATCGCGAGGAGGCCGAAGGCCGACGTGGCGATCCCTCAAAAGTGAGATTGCCGCGTCGCCGCCAAGATAAATTCTTTGTGATAAAGCGGCTCCTCGCAATGGACCAGTAATTAATTATTCAAAAATATGGCCGAGAAAAAGTCCGCCAAAGGCGGATCCGCCCCTGGCGGAAAAAAATTCTACGACAAACTAATTTTCACCAATGACACCGAGTATTTTATTTTCGTCATCTGGGGAACTTTCGTGTGTATATTTTTACTAAAAATTAGCAACCTTCTATGACCCAGTAATACAACTTCGATGCTTTTGCTTTAATGGTTTTTGAATAATTAAATTTTATTTCGTTGAAAATAATTAATATTAATATAATGGCTTTGACAAATTCGCAAAAGCGAACTCAAAAACCATTATCGAAGTTGATATACTGGGTATGAAAATAAAAATCGCGATCAATGGTTTTGGGCGAATTGGCAGGCAAGCTTTTAAAATTGCCTTAACCAAACCAGAATTGCAAGTCGTGGCCGTGAATGATTTGACGGAACCGGCAGTGCTTTCTAATTTACTAAAATACGACTCGGTTTATGGTGTCTATGATAAGGCCGTCGGTTTTGATACCAAGAAAGAACGAGCCAATCCTGTTTCGTATACTGTTGGCAATTTACTTGTGGATGGCCAGAGGATTCCTATTTTTGCGGAAAAAGACCCATCAGCCCTTCCCTGGAAAGATTTGGGTGTGGAAGTGGTTTTGGAATCAACCGGTAGATTTACTTCTACGGAACTGGCAAATGCGCACATTCGAGCTGGCGCCAAAAAAGTCATAATTTCAGCACCCGCGAAAGATGACGGCATCACCCCGACTTTTATTATTGGTGTCAACGATAAAAATTATAAAAATCAGGCCGTGATTTCCAGTGCGTCATGCACCACGAATTGCATTACGCCTGTGGCCGCGGTCTTGCAGTCCAAATTTGGAATCAAAAAAATGATGATGTCCACGATTCATTCGTATACCGCGGAACAAAATTTGGTAGATGGGCCGCCGCCCGGGGGCAAAGCGAATGATCTCCGCCGCGCTCGCGCCGCGGCCGTTAACATTATCCCAACCAGCACGGGCGCGACCATTGCCGCGACCGAAGTCATTCCGGAACTAAAAGGACTTTTTGCGGGTGCGGCTTACCGCGTCCCGACACCTGCCGGCTCGCTTTCGGATTTTACCGCGGTGTTGAATAAAAAAACCATGGTAGAAGAAATCAACAACGCGTTCAAAGAATTTGCGAAAAATCCTATGTGGCAGAATGTTTTAGAAGTGACGACCGATCCGATCGTGTCATCAGATATTGTCGGCAACCCGCATTCCGCAATCGTGGATTTGAGTCTGACGCAAGTCGTGGATGGGGATTTAGTCAAAATCGTGGCCTGGTATGACAACGAGTTTGGCTATGCGAATCGCTTCGTCGAACAGGCAATAATGATCGGGAAGGCATGATTTTTTCCCTCCCCTTTCAGGGGAGGGTGGCCGAAGGCCGGGAGGGGTAGTTATAAAAAGCTACCTCTCTCGACCGCCAAGACTAATCCTAATCAGCGGTCGGTCTCTCCTGGAAGGAGAGACGAACTGCTAGAAAGTATGAATTTTTATGGATCCAATTTTACAACCAGATAATCCAAAACCAAAATCCTGGCTCTCGAGCCACATGATTTTAGGTCTCGTATTTTTGGTCGCGGTAGCAGGCGCAATCGTCTCCGGCATTTACTACTGGCAAACAGTCAGCCAAATTCCCCCAGTCGCCCAATTTCCGGTGCATAAAGATGAAATGGCGGGCTGGAAGACATATACGAATACCGAATATGGGTTTGAATTTAAATATCCGGTCGAGTGGGGCGATGTTGTGATAAAAGACGGTAATAGAAAAGACGAAAATGAAGGTTGCGATGGCCCATTTGGGGAATATTCAGCATCCGATAGTATTTTATTATATGATCAAGAGATAACATTTTCCAAATTCCCAAATCTTTCTGATTCCGGCGCACCTAATTCCAAGTCTTTTATTGAGGGAGGCTTTCAACTAACAAAATATGACCCTAAAAATCCCATGCTTTATTATTGTAAATCTTCAAATTCTGGAGTTGATTTAGTAAAAGATAGACAAAAACTTATTAATTATCCTGAGGGAACGATCCAAACTGACTCGTTAGTTAAAAAGTCTATAAAAACAATTAGCGGATTCAAAGTCCTCTATTACCCCGATTGGTATGATCCGCTGGGGACGAGCATCAGCCAATTCAATAAATTTTATAGCAATAATTTGCTTGTACAAGGCGGGATGAGTTTTACACCTTACTATAATTCTCCCGAGGAACTAGATTTGGAAAGTAATTTTAAATGTAAAGACGGTGATAAATATGGCCAGTGCGGACTTAGTAAGTGGGTTCGAGAAAGCAGTCTAGCAATTCCAGTTAGGGTAGCTTTTGACACTTTTGACCAAATCCTTTCCACGTTCAAGTTTGTTGAGCCTGCGGCCGCAGTGGATACCTCGACTTGGAAAACATATACGAATACCGAATATGGGTTTCAGCTAATTTTTACGGATGCCTGGGTGGGGTATAAAGTTGAAAAAACAACACAGTCATATGACTCACATCAATACATTGAATATTTGATTCAAGTACCAACTTCTGATTCGGCCTACAAAACTGGGTATGCCATCCCCTTTAGTATTTCTGTGTACCCTTTGTCAATGCTTAAATACTTGAGCGCGGATGATCATGCGAGAGCCATGAATGCAAAACTTGGACAAGATGATACACATCTATTTACTAACGCTGATGGAATTTGGCAAGATATTCCTACTGATTACAGAGGGAAAAACTTAGAGATAAATGAAGTTAAATCCTCCTTCAAATTCACAAAATAATTAATTACAGACTAAATTACAGACTTAAGTCATGACTTATGCCAGGAAGACCTACAAATAATATCCGAAAATTAACCAGGGTTGGTAGCTCGCCTTCGTTGTCCGTAATAATCCCAGCAGGATTTCTACGCACACTTGGGTGGCGGGAAAGACAACGATTGATCGTAAAGAAAGTCGCCAGAGGAATTATGATCATTGACGCGAAGACGAGAAAGAGAAAAAAGTAACTAATCTAGGTTTTTACCACCCCTAGCCCCTCCTATAAAAATAGGAGGGGAACAGAGCCCTACGCGAATAGCGTTCTGTTCCTCCCCTGGAACAGGGGAGGCTAGGAGGGGTAGAAAGTAAGAACAAAATGATTAAATCCATCACATCAGTCAAAGTGACAGGTCGGCGCGTGATTGTCCGCGCGGGTTTTGACTTGCCTCTGAAAAAACACTCCGAAGGTCACTGGGGGGTAGCTGACGATACGCGCGTGCGTGATGTTTTATCAACCATTAAATATTTAATTGCCCAGAAAGCTAAAATCATCATCATGTCCCATTTGGGCCGGCCGGAGGGTTGGGATTTGGATAAAAGTCTCTGGCCAGCCGCAGAAAAACTCGGGGAACTTTTGGATTATAAAGTTGTGAAAATCACGGATCATCTGCCCAACTATGCGATCCCGCATGTGAATTTTCTGACCTCGGATATTACCAAACACGACTACGCGGATTTGAGCCATCAAATCAAATCCGGCGAGATTTTATTTTTAGAAAACCTGCGGTTCTATCCGGGCGAAATGGATAACGACGACAAATTTATAGCAAAGCTTGCAAGTTTCGGCGACGTTTATGTGGAGGAAGCTTTTTCCGTCGCTCACCGTAAAGAAGCTTCCACAGTCGGCCTGGCTAAAAAATTACCGGCTTACGGTGGCGTGTCGTTACTAAAAGAAATTGCGTCTCTGCAAAAAATTATCAAGCATCCTCGATCACCATTTGTCCTCATCATGGGCGGCATCAAAATTGAGGACAAGGTTGCTACGATTCACAATTTGGCGAAAGAAGCAGCATATATTATTGTCGGCGGCGGGATTGCGAATACCTTCCTGAAAGCGGCAGGATTTAACGTGGGCAAATCCAAAATTTCGGATGTGATGGTGGCTAAGGATCTGATTCGCAATTATAAAGCCAAAATAGTTTTGCCGATTGATGTCGTGGTCGCCACCAGCGTGGAGGCCATGCCGCGAGCTGTAAACATCGAGCATGTTAGATCCAATGACATTATTTTAGACGTGGGACCCAAAAGTGTGCGCAAATACGCCGGGATTATTAAAGAGGCGAAAACCTTGGTTTGGAACGGGCCGTTTGGGATCCTCGAAAATCCCAAATACGCGCATGGCAGTCGCGCTATAGCTCTCATGTTTGCCATGCGATCCAAAGGCAAAGCCTTTGGTATGGTGGGCGGTGGCGAAACCATCGAAGCCCTGCATCAAGCCAAGGTGGTCGAATATATTGATCACGTCTCCACCGGCGGCGGCGCGATGCTCGAATTTTTAGCCGGCAAACCCCTCCCAGCAATTAAGGTCTTAGAAAGGTGACACGTTTTTCGTGTCATCCCGCCGTGATAAGAAATACCACTCTAGGCTTGAATACTTTAATACAGTCGTGTATTATAGTGAAGTGATAATTAAGTAAAACTTATGGTTAAAGTTTCAAAAAGATACATTGACCCAAAAGATTTCAGCCATTATGTAAATAATTTGTGGTCCGCTTTTACGTTAATGGATACAAAAGATGATATAAGGTTGCTGTTTAAAGATTTATTTACGAATACAGAGTATAAAATGTTTGCGAAACGGCTCGAAGTCGCTAGACGACTACATGCAGGTCAGACATATGAGCAAATTTGCCAAGCCCTCAAAGTTACTTCTCGTACCATTAATTCAATTAGCAATATTTTAAGTTCTTCCGGAGATGGTTTACGTAAAGCAGATCAAAAGCTGAAGGATTTAGAGAAGCGCTACCAAAGATATAGGGAAGAAAGACAAGCGGTTTTAGAGAGGAAACAACGGCCCAAACTGCCAGGTGAAACAGTATTGCCAAGTCTTTTGAAAGCTGGGGCTTTCGCCACGCACAAGGCGTTTACGAAAAGCATCAAAAATAAGTCTGCTAGTAAGCACTTGTCCATCTAACACTTTAATACAGTCGTGTATTAAAGTATATAAAATAATCATTAAATAATTAAAGAAAATCATATGGAAACCCAAGCCCCAAGTTCGTCAGTGCCGCCATCATTAAATCCAGAGCCGAAAAAATCCTGGCTATCCAGCCACATGATTTTAGGTCTCGTATTTTTAGTCGTAGTGCTCGGCGCGATTGTCTCCGGCATTTACTATTGGCAAACAGTCAGCCAAATCCCCCCAGTCGCCCAATTCCCAGTTCATAAAGACGAAATGGCTGGTTGGAAAACTTATACGAATACCGAATATGGGTTTGAAGTAAAATATCCAACTACTGGGAGTGCAACCTATAGTGTTGGTGAATCGCAGATTAAGCCCTACATTTCGCCAGTAAGTATCCCAGGTGTAACAATTTTAGTAAATGGTCAGCAAGTATCCGATAGCAGTGGTAAACCATTATCCGACAGTATAACCATTACTATTTATACTATCGCTCAACTCAATAAAATCTACGAATTAAACGCAACGGATTTAGCTGATTTTCTTAGCAAGGCCAAGCCACAGCACATAGCCGATGTAGGGGATTTCAAGCCCATACAATTTAATGATGTCCCTGCTTTCGATGTGTTAATAACCGGAATGATGTCTGGACAGCAAATCTTTGTTGAACATAACAAAGTCATTTATGATTTATCTGGCATAGATCCACATTATTCTGAAAAGTTTACGTCCGCAGAAAAACAAATCCTCGCCACTTTCAAGTTTACGAAATAAGACAAGAGGTATCTCTAGAGATACCTCAAGAGATAACTCCATCTCGAACGAAGTGAGAGATCCCTCTGATAAAGCGATTTCTCTCCCTCGGCTACGCTCGGGGTCGAAATGGTTAAAGAAAGAAAAATTATGCCAAAGAAAAATGATAACATCAGAAAACTGACCAGAACCGGAAGATCTGGATCACTAGCTATCGTGATTCCTGCTCAATATGCTCGTTCATTTGGTTGGCGTGAAAGACAACGATTGATTGTGAAGAAAGTTCCACGGGGAATATTGATTATTGACGCGAAGACGAGAAAACAAAAGCGTAATTAATGGTAATTAAGTGGTAATTAAATAGAAATTAGTTGTATGGAGCAATTTATTCCGTTGGAAAAACTTGAGGTTTATCAGATGGCAAGAGAACTTTCGAAAATTGCTTGGGAAATTTATGAGCCAATGGATTGGCAAACGAAAAAAGTCATTGGCGACCAGTTTATAACCGCAACGGATTCGGTTAGTGCCAATATTGCCGAAGGCTTTGGGCGATTTCACTACCTAGATAAAATGAAATTTTATTATAATGGCCGAGGCTCTTTGTTTGAAGCGAAAAATTGGATTGAAATTCTCCTTGAAAGAAAATATATAACCAATGAACAACAAGATAAATACAGAAAAATTGCGGACACTCTCGGCGTAAAATTGAACAATCTCATCTCTGTTACTTACAAGACTAAGAAAGAAGAACAATAAATTACCATAAATTACGCGAAGCAAATTACTATTTAATTATTCAATGAGCTTAACCGATAATTCCCTAATTTTTCTCTGGTTGATACTGGCCGCGATACTTGGGCTGGTCATTTTGCTTTTGTATTTCATGTTTATCGAGACCATGCGGAAGAAAACCTGGGCGCCGAGGATCCTAGGTTCCGTTTTCTTAGAAATCTCCATGCCGAAAGAAAATTCGGATCCAGAGCAAGAACCGGCCAAAGAAGAGAAAGACATGATCGGGATAGCCGAGCAGTTTTTCTCAACCATTGCCACGAATGACTCGGCTGGCATTAATCATCTGCTTGGCATTAACGAATATATTTCGTTTGAAATCGCGGCGCACGCGAAAAAAATCGGATTTTATATCAATGTTCCCAAACGTCTTCAGAATCTAATTGAAAAACAACTCCACGCCCAGTACCCGAAAGCGCAGATTGATGCAGTCAAGCCTTACAATATTTTTTCCCCGAAATGTTTCGTCGCTTCCGCGGAACTCACTTTGCAGAAAAATTATTCGTTTCCGATCCGGACTTACAAAGCCATGGAAAGCGACCCGCTGAACTCTCTGTCTAACTCTTTGTCGAAACTGGCGGCCGAAGAGGGCGCGGCAATTCAACTTCTCATTAGTCCTGCACATAATCACTGGCAAGCTAAACCCCGACACTTTGCGCTAGAAATCCAGCAAGGACGGAATCCCGATGTCGTGACATCATCACTTCTTTTGAAAGCCATGAATGGTTTTTTCAGTTTGTTTAACGACGCATTTGATTCGGTGTTCAATTCAGGAAACAAGCCCAAGCCCACGCAACAAGGCTACATGGATCGGTCCGGCATGCATAAACCTCTGCAGTTGACGCCCATGCAGCAGGAGATGATTAAAAAATTCGAAGAAAAATCTTCGCGAGCCGGCTACAAATTTAATTTGCGATTAATCTCCTCGTCCACGGACGAGCCTGAAGCGCAAGCCAACCTGCGCAACATTGTCTCGTCGTTCATGCAGTATACTATGCCGCCGTTTAATGGTTTTCGGGTTATTTCCAAAAACCAACGCAAGATTATGTCGGATTATATTTTTCGTGTGTTTCGAAACACTCAAGCGATCTTAAATACCGAAGAGCTTGCTAGCATCTGGCATTTGCCCACGCAATTTCTAGAAACTCCAAACATCAAATGGCTTTCTGCGAAAAAAGCGCCACCGCCAAACAACGCGCCGGCGGCGGGCTTACTTTTGGGTCACAATGTTTACCGTGGGATTGATACGAAAATTTTTATCGAACGTGATGATCGCCGGCGACACACCTATATCATTGGTCGCACCGGCACGGGCAAAACGGAACTCATGAAAAACATGGCCATTCAGGATATCCGCGCCGGGGAAGGCTTGTGCATTGTGGATCCGCACGGGGATCTGGTGGAAGATGTGTTGCAATATATTCCGAAAGAACGCGCGGAAGATGTGATTTTGTTTGAACCATTCGATATGGACCGGCCGCTGGGCTTAAATATGCTGGAAGCCAAAGATCCATCAGCGAAAGATTTCGCGGTGCAGGAGATGATTGCGATTTTCATGAAATTATTTCCACCGGAAATGATCGGACCGATGTTTGAACACAATATGCGAAACGTCATGCTGACCCTGATGGAGGACCAGCAGTATCCGGGGACACTCGCGGATATTCCACGCATGTTTACGGATACGGATTTTCAGAAATATAAAGTGTCGAAAGTCAAAGATCCGATTGTCCGTGCATTCTGGGAAAAAGAAATGGCCAAAACTTCGGATTTTCATAAATCGGAGATGCTTGGGTATTTGATTTCTAAAGTTGGCCGGTTTGTGGAAAATGAAATGATGCGCAACATCATTGGGCAACCCAAGTCCGCGTTTGATTTTCGCAAAGTCATGGATGAGGGCAAAATTTTACTGATCAATTTATCCAAAGGCAAAACCGGCGAAGTCAATGCGAAACTTTTAGGATTGATCATTGTGTCCAAACTTCAGATGGCCGCGCTGTCGCGGGCGGATGTGGCGGAAGAAAATCGTAAAGATTTTTATTTATATGTGGATGAATTTCAGAACTTTGTCACGGACAGTTTCGCCACGATTTTATCCGAAGCGCGCAAGTACCGCTTAAACTTAATCATGGCTAACCAGTTTATTTCGCAACTTTCCCAGGAAAAAGAGGGCTCGTCGGCCCTGGATACCCGCATGAAAGATGCGGTGTTTGGCAACACGGGCACGATGATAAGTTTCCGGATCGGAGTGGAGGACGCGGAAATCATGGGTAAAGAATTTGCACCAGTGTTTAACGAATTTGATGTCATTAACATTGACCGGTTCCAGGCGTATGTGAAGCTCATGATCAAGGGGACAGCTTCCCGACCATTTAATATGGAGACTTATCCGAAACCCGCGGGCGCAAATTCCGAGCTGGCGTTGGTCATTCAGAATCTTTCGAGGTTAAAATATGGGAGACCATATAAAGAAGTGACGGATGAAATTATGACCCGCACGCAATTAGGAACACCTGTAAAAAATGCCACAACAGGACTCTAAAAACGATTTTGCGAAGGCCGTGAGTTTGTTTCTGGCGGAAATGCTGCGGACACGCAGTATTACCTTAAGGCGCGCGGCGGATATCGCCGAACAAGTCATAAATAATATTAATTTGATTGAAGGCGAAGCGGATTTTTTGCGCTTGATTAAGGATTTGTCTCGGGACTTTGAGGAACTCCACCAGCTTTCCGGCCGAATCCAAATGAACGGGCGCTCCAGACAACGGCAAGATTTGGAACAACAGGTTCGTGAATTTGTCATCACAACCATGTCCGCTGATCTCAAGCTCGCCTCGGATGTTTTGCAAGCCGCGGTTGGACAAGATTTGGTGTTGGATAATTTATGTTTGCAGTTCCCGCAATTTAAGCAGTTTGTGGAAAACCGATGATTGAAACCGAGAAAAATGGGGCCAATCGGGTGGAATCCGCTGAACTCACCCCCGAATTTCTAGAAAAAGACCTGATGCGCGGCGCGGAAATGCTGGAATCCCCTCAGGATGGCAATTTTGTCATGGGGTTGCAGGTGTTCGTAGCTTGGGTCAAAGACCTATTTGCAAACCATAAATAGTTCTGTTATAATAGTTTTACTTTAAAAGCGGTCAAGAAACAAAAAGTATAGCTAACATTTATGGACAATCTTTCCAATCTTGCGCTTATCGCGCAAATGATCGAATCAGCCGAAAAAAATATCCAATCCGCCAAACAATTGCTACGAGAGATGATGGGCGGCAAAGCGGATTTTTCCAATAACTTTACCAAAAAAGCCCAGGTGCTTTCCGTGTCTGAAGGCGGTAAAGTGATTGAGGGTGTGTTTGACGGACAAAACATGATCGGGCCAGACGGCAAACAGTATCCGGTGCCCGCTAACTATGCCTCGAAAAGCAAGCTTGTGGAAGGCGATGTTTTAAAGCTTACGATTGCCGACGACGGCTCGTTTATTTACAAACAAATCGGGCCGGTGGAACGCACGAAAGTTTTAGGATCCCTCATGGCTGATGACAAAGGCGAATATAAAGTGGTGGCGTCAGGCAAGCCGTACAAGGTCCTGCTGGCTAGCTTGACTTATTTTAAAGCAGAACCCGGCGATCAGGTGACCATTGTTTTACCCAAAGATAAAGACGCGAATTGGGGAGCGGTGGAAAACGTGATTAAAGCCGGACAAATGGGGAGCACGCCTATGGGCTCGGGTTCGGATGAAACGGAGTTGGAAGAGTTATAATGATCTTTGAATCACAACTAACCGAGTTACTCCATCGCCGGCCGGTGATCATGCAATTCATGCGATTTGCATGTATCGGGTTTTTAAATACCGGCTTGGATTTTCTGGTGTTCAATACGATTTCCAAAGCTTTGGGGATTTTTGAGGGGCTACCCTTGGGCGTTGTCACTTTTTTTAGCTTCACCATGGCGGTCATCCAAAGCTACCTGTGGAATCGGACGTGGACCTTTGGGAGTGAAGAAGCCAGATTACGGACAAACGCGGTGAGGTTGATCAAAGTCGGGACCCTAGGCGTGATTGCGATTATCCTGGCGATTGGCGGATCCAAGTTTCAGCTACCCTGGTATTATTTTCTGTGTTTGTTGGCATTTTATCTGACGATAGAGACATACCTTTGGCGCGGGTTTGGGTTTCATCTGTCGGATTGGAATCACGAGAGTCACTCGTTTATGATTTTTTTCATCGTCACATTCATTGGGCTTAGCATTAACGTGACACTGGTGTCCTTGGTGTCACTGAATTTACATCTGTTCCAAAATCCGGATTTGGATAAAAATATCGCGAAAGTCATCGCCACCGCAGTCTCGCTATTCTGGAACTTTACTGGTTATAAACTGATTGTGTTCAAAAAATAGAAAGTAGAAAGTAGAAAGTAGAGCTTGGGCTCCCTGCCTGCCGGCAGGCAGGTTTTTATGTTTTATGGTAAAATGAAGAGCCAAATAAACCCATCGCGAGCGACTGCTTTATTGTTGAGAATTAATCTTGACAGTCGCGTGGCGATCCCTCGCAAGAGAGATTGCCACGTCGCCGCCCAGGTTTAAGCTTCGTAATAAAGCGGCTCCTCGCAATGGATTCTTAAATTATGTCCAACCTAGTACTCTATCGAAAATATAGACCGCTGAATTTTGCGCAAGTCGTAAATCAAGAGCATATCAAAACGACGCTTAGTAATGCCGTGGCGAATAATCGCGTGGGGCATGCTTATCTATTCACTGGGCCGCGGGGTGTGGGCAAAACCACCTTGGCTCGGATTTTTGCGCGGGCGATTAATTGCAAAAATCGAAAAGCCAGCGAGCCTTGCAATGAATGTGCTACTTGCAAGCCGTTTTTAGATGGAACTAGCCTGGATTTACTGGAAATTGACGCGGCTTCCCACACTGGCGTGGAAAATGTGCGGGAATTGATTGATCATTTGCAGTTTTCACCAACTGCCGCCACTTTTAAAGTGATTATCATTGACGAAGTCCATATGCTCTCGAAGGCCGCGTTTAACGCGCTTTTGAAGACCTTAGAAGAGCCGCCAGCGCATGCCGTGTTTATTTTAGCCACTACCGAAATCAACAAGGTCCCAGTCACGATCATTTCACGCACCCAGCGGTTTGATTTTAAGAAAGTCAGCATCGCGGATTTGGCGAAATTGCTGAAGTTTGTGGCTCATGATAATAAGATTGAAATCACGGATGGCGCGCTGATGGAAATTGCTGCTGCAGCGGACGGTAGTTTCCGTGACGGGTTATCTCTGCTTGATCAGGTGATTAATTATTCCGATGGGAAAGTGACCGAAGAGTTTGTGGAACAGGTTTTTGGGCTAACCGGAGTGGTGACCTTAAGTCAATTTCTGGATTTGATTATTCAAAATAAGACCCAGGAGGCAGTGGAATTTATTTCCAAGCTTTCGTTTGGCGGTCGCGATCTGTATCAATTTGAAAAAGATTTCTTAGAATATCTGCGGAAAGTCCTACTTCGCAAAATTGGCGTCGCAGCCGAATTTGGTTTTACCAAGGACGTGGAAGGGAACATTAAACAGCAAGCCGATAGTCTGACTCAAGTCAGATTGTTGGAAATTATTCGCATCTTCCAGAAAGCCGAAACTGAAATTAAGTGGGCTACCATCCAAAGTTTGCCTTTGGAATTAGCCGCCGTGGAAGCAACACAGGAAGAAGAAGATTTAACTACCACTGCGAGTAGCAGCAACGAAGTTGTTACGACGAAGCAGTCTATCCCGACGACAGATCGCCACGCGACGGCTAAACTGGATGCAGATCAAACCGTCGCTCGCGATGGGTCAAGCGGGCTATCCGTAATTACTAATGCCTGGCCGCAAATTTTGGAAAAAATTAAAGATTATAACCATTCGCTGGTTTCTAGCTTGAAATTGGCGCAACCAGGAGGAATCACCGGCAAAGAATTAGTTTTAATCTTCCCCTATAAATTTCACGCGGATGTGATTGAGGCTCGAAAAAATCGCATCATTGTTGACCAGGTCATTGAAGAAGTAACTGGACTGAAATTGATGGTTAAGCCAATTCTACAAAAAGATTTCAACGGTACTATTGAGAAAAAAGACGAACTTGTGGAATCCGCGTTAAAAATCCTCGGCGGGGAAGTCGAGCAATAAGAGTAGAGCTTGAAAAACAGCCCGAAAAATGCTATATTTTATGGGCTTTGTTGTTATTGGGGAGTAGCCCCGCCTTCGTTGAAACTTCGGCGGGCAGGCAAGCGGTAAGGCATAATTGGGGAGTAGCCAAGCGGTAAGGCACCGCCCTTTGGAGGCGGCATCCGATGGTTCGAATCCATCCTCCCCAGCCAAAGAATCTTTTTATCGAGGGCGACCTAAGTGGGTCAAGACTCGATGAAAAGAGGATGGGTTCTCGTAAAAAATTATGTTAAAACAGTTAAACAATTACGCGTATATCGACGGCAATAATTTATACCGCGGGGTAAATAATTCAGGTTGGAAGATTGATTTTTTCAGATTCAGAAAGTGGCTCCAGGATAAATATGGAATAGATCGAGCATATTATTTCATTGGTTTAATTCCCAAAGAAAAAGACCTGTACCAGGCGTTGCAGAAAGCCGGCTTCACTTTGATTTTTAAGGAAGTGGTTTATGGCACAGATGGCAAGCCAAAAGGCAATTGTGATGCGGATCTGGTTTTACAGGCGACCCGTGATGTTTATGAAAATTCTTGTGAGAAGTTAGCGTTAATTACCAGTGACGGAGATTATGCAAGTTTGGTAAAATTTTTGCAAGAAAAAGATAAATTGAAAATTATACTTTCTCCAAGTATTCAAGAGAAATGTTCAATATTGCTAAAAAGAACTAATGCGCCTATTACTTATCTAAATGACGTTAAAAATAAAATCTCGTTGGATCATAATGAAAAAGCCCCCGCTAAGGACTAGCCTTAACAGGGTCTTTTTCGTAGTGATAGTATCATTCTATCAAATATACGATATTTGTCAATGTTAGTGGTTTGAAGTCGCCGTGATTGCCCTTTATTTTTAAGCCAAGATTTGTTATATTTGAAGTAATAGCTATGGATATAATCAAACAATCAAAAGAATATGGTGACAAAATTTACCTCATTTACTCGCTTGGTGTAAATGATTTTATGATTTATCAGAAAAATTTACCAATAGCAGAATTAATTGTGGACAAAATTCAGATAGAAAATTCTACCGAAAATTATTACAGAGAACAATCAATAAATAATACTCATTATTCGTCCGTTGGAGAGGCTGAAAAGGCATTATTAGAACACGTTGGAGTTATACAGCTTGATTGGTTGTAAAATAGTACGGATTTTATCTTTTTAGACTAGCATGTCATTTGTATTTCAGATTTAGGCTTTATGAAGAAAAACAATTTAACTGAACAAATTAAGGATATTACTATAAAAATTTTAGGTTTTTTTACTTTGTGTTTACTAATATTCGGAATCATCTACACTATTTTTATTCACAAAGATCCTGAGCCGGAGCGGCTTAGTCCCGCAGAATATAAGAGGCTGGAAAAATTATATCAGCAAGGGGCGATTGAGGAGCCTGTGCCCGACGAAGGCATGCAGTATGGCGGCAAGTATCAGTGGTAAATAAAGAGAAGTTTACTATTTTTTATGCATGATAAATATTGGAAATTGATTGTTGCAGATAAAACAGCATATTTTGAAAATGTATTAAGCTTGATTAAAGATATCGAATTAAAACAAAATAAAGAATATGATGAGTTGCAAGCCAAATATAAAGCCGAAAACCCACAGCCTGACGAGAGTGGATACAGTTGGCAAGATCACCTCGGAGATATTGGACATGAGTACCAAGAGACTGTCCAAATTTTGCATAAATCTTTTGTTGTAAGCATTATTATGTTTATGGAATCAAAATTGCTGGAATTATGTAGTCATTTACAGGAAGAGTTCAAACATTTATTTAGCGTTTATGATCTAAAGCATACTGGTATTACAAGATCAATAAATTATTTAAAAATACTAGGTATATATTTTCCAAAAAATGCGGAAACAAAAGAGGATTTTAATTTAGCCTTCAGAATTAGAAATAATTTGGTTCATGCCGATGGTAAGATTAATGATGAAAAACAGAAAATTGAAATTTTAGGAAATAATGCAAACATAGTTAATAAAATCAGTTTTTTTAACGATGAATTAACTTTTACCGAAAGCTATTTAAAAGATCTGATAGTCTTAAACCAGAAAATATGTGATGAAATTTCAGATGATTGGATTGGAAAGGATTTCCCTTCATGAAAAACGTTTCAATTAAAAATCTTCAAAGACTCGTTTCGCAGGCCTCCGACTTTTATGGAAAATCAGACATATCACCGGAGGATTTTTTTAGATATACAGGTTCGCCTTTTTTAGCAAAAAAACTTATTGGCATACCTTGTAGCCGAGAGTTATTTTTAAAAATAAATACTGACATACGTGCTGAAAATAATTTGTCTGATGACATAAGTGTGAATGTTGAAGATGCGATTAAAATAGTTGATAATAAAAGAAAGACTTTTTTAAATACGGCGCGTATAGTGCTTGGTTTGTTATCCTTAATGCTCATAACTTTAGTGTCATACAATATCTCTGATGTTAAAAACGCATCGTCTATCTTAGGTAATTTGGTGGTCGTTACTCTGGGAGGTGGATTTATTATATTCTTTATTGTTAACCCAATGGCTAAAGGGATTGCAAATTTCTATACAGCGAAAATAGAAAAATATAAAAGTCTTATCGTATATTTAGGAGCTCAATTTTTTATTTATAAAAATAATTTAGAATACTGGAACAATTTATCTTGGCAAAATTTTGAATCGGAGGTCACAAAAAGGTTGCATCAATTTGGTTATAATGCTGTTAATACAAAGTTAAGTGGAGATGAAGGCGTGGATATTGTTATAAACAATCAAAATGAAAAATTTATTTTACAATGCAAGGCTATGAAGAATAAAATTGGCCCTGCGTTTGTGAGGGACTTCGCTGGGACTATTAGTATTCAAGGCGCTACTGGTGGTATGATAGTATCACTGAATGGTTTTTCTGATGGAGCGCTCGACGCAACAAATTATTCAAATTTGCATTTACTCTCGATCAAAGAGTTTATATTGTTAGAAAAAGCACAACTAGAGCTGATTATTGGTTGGTAAAATTGGCAATATACTGGCTAAAAATTCTGAAAACGTCGCCGTGGGCAGGAGTAAATCAACCCAAAAAGTACCTAACAACTTTGGCTTTTCTGGGCGTTGCTATAGAATAATTAATCAAATAACTATGTTCAATTTTTTCAAAAGAAAAACTATTACAGATAACGCCAAAGATTTTGAAACGCAGTATAAGATTGCAAAAATTATTATTTTTGAATATCTCGATATTTTGTTTAAGCAAATTTTTGAAAGTTCTGATTACAAAAAAAATCTTTGGTGAAACTGACTTATCCACCACACTCGCCGCGCAAGTAGAAAACTACTTACTTGGCGAAGACTTAGATGAAATCATTGAAAAAGTTACTGCCGAAGTAAAAGAAAAAATCCTCCAAGTTAAAAATAATATTCCCAAATGGGCAGATGACGCAATGACAAAGGATAAAGATTTTTGTGAATTTATTATACAAACCATAAGAATGGATGCGGTTTTTCAGGATCAAGCCTCTGACTCCAAGTGGCTTTTTGAAAATCCTCGCGGGAAACGAATATCAAAAATTTTAATGAAATATGGTAGTAATGTTTCAGAAAGCTCAGACCCAAAGAAGTATGATAAGTTGATTCAGAAATGGATGACGTGGTCTGAGTTGATAGAACAAAAGAAGAAAAGTGGAGAAATCCCGAAAGTCTTTAAGCTACGTGAAGATTAAAACTAAACAAAATATGGATGGCTATCTAAAATATGTCGTTGATAACTGCAAAGCCGCTTTCGATGAACTTTGCAAAACAAATAAAGAATTGGTTATTGGTATGAGTCCAAAATCAAATGCGGATGTAAATCATCTCGGTGCGATGGATAGAATGATTAAGGATTATTTAGTTATAAGAGTTGCTGGACTTTTTGATAAAGATACACGCACCATTTCGTTTAATATTGCCTTTCCACAAAATCAAGAAGTTGAAAAGATAGAGCATGAAGAAATAATTAAAAAAATAATAGAGAACAGAAATAGATTTGTAGGCCATTCAGATCGCGATTATATCATGGCCAACAATTTTATAATTCCAACCGATGAAATTTGTAGTTCTAATTTGAAAAGTTTGCTTGAAAAATTAGAACATCTGTTATTTATTGACGAATGATATGTTTAATTTTCTCAAAAAAAAAGTTAATCCATTCCAGATAGCAGCGTACTTAGCGATGGAGCCTTCCAAATACATGGAGGGTATTGAGAAAAGTGCAACTGATTTTTTAGATAAAAATCCAGAATACCGTGATTTACGCAATCAGATTTTAGATGAAATGCAGTGGATAATAATTGCTTGTGGAGTAATATCCATTCGCATACTTTCAGATATAAAAACTTCTAAAGAAGTAGAGCAACAGCTTTTGGTAGTTTATTCAAGAATTCATGAGACAAATAACAAGAAAACACCTTTTACGCCAGATTTTCTCAAAAAATTAGAGTACAAAATAGATGGCTATCTCGTGAGATTTAATCGCGGGTTAGTGTTGCGTGATTTGGAAAAATCCTCTCCTGAAGTTTTATTCAATGAAGCAATAAAAGATTTTGCTAACGAAACAATGAAGTATATCACTGGCAAATCGCGCGCTAAAGAAATAACAGACTGGGAAGATATTGATAAACTACAAGAACGAACCGAGGAAGAAGATGCACTTGAACAATATATCAATCGCGGTATTCGTCAATTCATTCCGCAGTTCAAAGAACATTTCAGAAATTTTAAAATAGAAAGTTAAAAGGAATGCGGAATAAAATTTAATTTAAGCAAATGATAATTTATTTAATCGTTTATACATACGATTTATGAATCTAATATTAATTTTTATTTCCGGATTGATAGTCGGATGGGGGATGTATTTTATTATTTCCAAAAGAGTTCGGCGAGTGGAAAGAGATTATAAAAAGTTCGCTAGGCAGACGGATAGGATTTTAAGGAATATCGAAAATGGTCAGTAGGAAAATATTACAAATAGAGTACGAAGGTCATTTTTGCAACATGAATTATGCTGACGCCGATCAAACAGACAAAAGAAGAAATATTCCAGAGGCGTAAGGAAATCGAACAAGAACTGCTGGAATTGGTTCAACAAACAGGTAGCGATTTTGGCTTTGATGATGTGAAGCAGATTATTTATGACGAAGAAGATCAGGACGATTTGATGAAAATTGTCGCCATGTTTGACCTTGGCGGCGATGCCTCGGGACTTGAAAATATTCTGGAACTTGCCAATGATGCCTGGAATTATTTCCCTCATAAAGCCCTAAACGGGCTATCCCCGGCGGAGATGGCATTGGAATATCAACAGAAACAAAAATGAGACACTAGGAATTTCCGTGTCCCATTTGCAAATCGCTTAATTTTACTGATCTAAAACTTCAAAATAGTACAAAATGTGACAGTTTCAAAACATGCCTTACTAGTGTCTCATTTGTCTCATTTTATAAAAAAGTGACAGTTATAAAATCGCATAAATGTGTCACTTTTGTCATTTTCGAACCCAGACCGGGGTGTGTCAAAATGGCTCTGTGAAGATGTCTCAAAATCCCTTATAATACCCCTGAAAGGCAAGTCCGCATCCGGACTGTTCAGCCAATTAATATGAAAAAGTTTTTATTATCATTTGGAATAATCGTTGCATTCTTGGTTTATGTTTTTTATGAGCGGCAGAGGCTTGATTCTCAAGTTGCAGGTCATTCTCAGCCGCCGCTCAAGCCGCCGGTACCGACACAAAACACAATTCGATATAAGGATGGGGAATACACTGGCATCGTGGCTGATGCTTTTTTTGGTCCCATGCAGGTCAAAGCAATTATAGAAAATAGCCGGCTGACTGGTGTTGAATTTTTGCAATACCCAAATGACCGGCCAACTTCCAGGCAGATTAACGAAGCCGCGATCCCGTATCTCAAATCCGCCGCGATCCAGTCGCAGACAGCGGAAGTAGAGATTATCTCCGGCGCTACCCAATCCGCAGAAGCCTTCTGGGTATCTTTGGCTTCGGCGCTTATTCAAGCCAAATAAGATGATAAAGCAGACTAAGATTTTAATGGGCATGCCAATCACTGTTCAAGTTGAAGATTCAGTCGTGAACGCGGAAATTCTAGATCGCGTTTTTGATTATTTTCAAAAGATTGATGACCGATTCAGCACATATAAACCAGATAGTGAAATTAGCAGAATCAATCGTGGCGAAATTAAACCTCGAGACTCAAGTCATGAGGTAAAAATAGTGTTTAGTTTAGCAGAGCTAACTAAGGAGCAAACCGGGGGCTATTTTGACATTACAACGCCAGAAGGAAAACTAGATCCATCAGGCCTAGTTAAAGGTTGGGCTATTCACAATGCCGGCAAACTTTTAGAAAAAGCCGGTATGAAAGATTTTTTTATAGACGCTGGAGGCGATATCCAAACTTGTGGTAAGGCCAGGCGTGTGGGTATCAAAAATCCTTTCAAACAGGACGAAATCGTGAAAGTTTTAGAAATTCAGAATCAGGGGATGGCGACTTCCGGCACTTACATTCGCGGGCAACACATTTACAATCCGTATCAAAAGGATCAAGATATTAGCAACATTAGGAGTCTGACTGTGGTTGGTCCGAATGTTTATGAAGCGGATCGAATGGCTACGGCCGCGTTTGCCCAAGGTCTGGATGGGATTATGTTTATAGAAAAATTTCCAGGATTGGAGGGATTTATGATCGACATGCAGGGTATTGGAACAGAAACTTCCGGATTTAGTAAATACGTCAGAGAAGAAATTTATGCTTAATTTTATCGACAATTTTTTAAATAAGATCACCATGTACCGGCTGATGCTGTATTTTTTGATTGTCTTGGTGGTTGCGGCTGTGGTTTATAGTTTTTTTGGCAAGGTGCCGTTTCAACCGATTGATCTAGTTTTTTCCGTATTTGTTTTGATTGTTGTCTCGTGGCTGACGAATAAAGTTTTTTCCAGGATTTTTGTAGTGCCGAGCAATGTTGAATCAGTGTACATTACGTCGTTAATTCTGGCGATGATCATCACACCGCCGGCATTCGGGACTCCGATTGATTGGAGCTCGATAAGTTTCTTGGCTTGGGTAGCAGGTTTAAGTATGGCGTCCAAATATATTTTAACCATCCGCGGCAAGCATATTTTTAATCCCGCGGCATTTGCGGTGGCGCTGACCGCGTTTACGATCAGTCAATCAGCCAGTTGGTGGGTGGGGACCCAAGTCATGCTGCCTTTTGTTCTAATTGGTGGCTTGCTGGTCACACGAAAAATTCAGCGGTTTGATTTGGTTTTTAGTTTTATAATCCTAGCCCTGGCGACCACGATTTTGTCTTCACCCTCCAGATCGGAAATCCTGTTTTTACTCAAAAGAATCCTGGCGGACTCACCAGTTATCTTTTTTGCCTTAGTCATGCTTACCGAACCCCTAACCACGCCTCCAACAAGATTCTGGCGAATATCTTACGGTTTACTGATTGGTTTAATTTTTGGTCCAAGATTCCACATTGGTACAGTTTACTCAACGCCGGAATTAGCTCTGCTGCTTGGTAATATTTTTTCATATCTTGTCAGTCCCAAAGCCAAATATTTACTCACCCTTCAATCAGCGCAAGAGGTTGGGAAAGATATTTATGATTATGTTTTTTCGCCCAGCCAAAAACCCAACTTTCAACCAGGACAATATTTGGAATGGACCCTAGGACACAAAAACTCCGACACTCGAGGAAACCGACGGTATTTTACTATCGCGTCTTCGCCAACGGAAAACGAAATTCACCTCGGCGTTAAGTTTTATCCCAACTCCAGCAGCTTTAAGACCGCTTTAAGGATTCTTAATTCCGGCAACCAGGTTTTAGCGGGTCAGCTTGCCGGAGAATTTACCATGCCCAAAAATTTCAATGACAAGCTAACTTTTATCGCCGGCGGTATTGGTATTACGCCTTTTCGAAGCATGATCAAGTATTTGCTTGACCGGCATGAAAAGCGCGATATCGTGTTGTATTATTGTTGTAAAACCGCAGATGAACTGGCCTTCAAAGATATTTTTGATCAAGCAGTAAAGCAGTTGGGGATCAAGGTTGTTTATGTCATCGCCGACCAGTCCGGATTTTTAACCGCGGATTTGATTAAACAACAAAGTTCCGATTATCAGTTACGGCATTATTATATTTCCGGTCCACGCGGTATGGTTGTGGCTTTTAAAAATACCCTAAAGTCCATGGGGATTAGTGGTCGTCATATCAAAATTGATTTTTTTCCTGGATACGTTTAAAATACAGATATGCTAAATATCCAAGCTGAAAAGACTAGAGAGGAGTCCCTATTTTTTAATGATTTTCGCAGTCCGACTCATGGGCCATTGGATTTTGACAAGGTTATGGAAAGACTTTTGGACTATATGGGTACCGAACCGGGATTGGAGTACGAATTGATTATTGGCACTGACTCGATGCCGACTATCAATTCGTCAGCAGAATTTGTTTCCGCTATTGTCGTGCATCGAAAGAGCCGCGGGGGAATTTATTTTTGGTCAAAACGACACGAAACCAAATTGCATACACTGCGTCAACGGATTTTTCAAGAAGCGACGCACTCCTTAAAATTGGCCGAGCAGTTGATAGAAAGGCTTAGGCAACTTAATGTTTTGGATTTTAATCTGACTATTCACGTGGACGTGGGACCGAATGGCGAAACCAAAAAAATGATGCACGAAATTGTGGGGATGATTCGCGGCAACGGCTTTGCGGTGAAAACTAAACCAGAATCTTATGGCGCTTCATCAGTGGCTGACAGACACACATAGGTAAAAACCAAAAAAACGGCCAACCGGCCGTTTTTTATTTAGCTAAGTCCGAGGATTGTTTTCAGTTTTTTTTCGATGACTGGTTTAGGCGCGGCACCCACCATCTCGCCGATGATTTTGCCATTCTGAAAGACTTTCAGCGAGGGGATGCTTAGAATTTGATAACTTTGGGTGGTTTTGGGGTTTTCGTCAACATTCATTTTGCCAACCATTAGGTGATCCTTGAGATCAGTTGCAAGTTGTGTGACCGCTGGTGAGACCATTTTGCACGGTCCGCACCATTCGGCCCAAAAATCTACGAGAAAGGGTTTGTCTGATTTCAAAACCGTTTGCTCAAAATTAGCATCAGTTAAGGTAATTTCCATAAATTCGTTTTAATTGTGATATCATTATAACAAAGATCCGATGTTAAACAAAATCACTTACGCAATTCTAGGAATCGGGATATTTTTTGTTTTTTCCCCCCGTGACGTGCACGATTCTACCAAAAACGCCGTAGTTTCCGCTACTACGGCTCGAAGCCAGAGTTTTTCTAATCTGGTTCCTTCGCCAGAAATACGGGCAAATTTGACTCAACCTGCGCTTACTGCCAAAGCAAGCGTGGCCTTTGATCTTGATTCGGGTACGATTTTATATGCCAAAAGTTTAGATGAATTGCTGCCTATTGCCAGTCTAACCAAACTTTTAACCGCTTTGGTAGTCGTAGAAAATGCCGATTCGGATGATGAAGTGACAATTGCAAATGCGGCAGAATTTACGGAGGGAGAGATTATTAGTGTAGATAATTTACTAAAAGCCATGTTGATTGCCTCCAGCAATGAGGCGGCTATGGTTTTAGCAAATTTTGTTGCGGGAAGTCAAGAAAATTTTTCAGTCTTGATGAATAAGAAAGCGGAGCAAATGGGTTTGGCCGCCACGCATTTTTCCACTCCGGTCGGATGGGATATTGGAGACAACTATTCTAACGCCTGGGATTTAATTAAGATTACCCAGGAGTTTCTCAAAAATTCCAAACTTCGACAGATTGTGGCGACTAAAGAAATTACCATAACATCCTCTGATGGTAAACTCATACACCAACTAAGAAATACTAACAATCTTTTGCATGATAATCCAAATGTGGTCGGCATTAAAACTGGATTTACTGCACAAGCCAAAGGGAATCTCATTGTCTTAATCAACCATTCTGATAGCCAAATTTTAACCATTGTCCTGGGAAGTGATAATCGAGAAGACGATACTCAAAAACTTTTAGACTGGGCATTTCAAGCATACAAGTGGTAAGATATCCATTTGGTTGATTGCGCCATTTGTGGTATAATTTCGTCATGAAATCAGTTTTTACAATTCAGAAACCCAAATAAAATGAGTACTTCGCAAGCCGTAATTAAAATTTTCAGTTTAGCCACAATTGCTTTTGTGATGGCCATGGCTTTGACCCCACTGTTTACCAATTTTGTTTATAAATATAAGTTTGGCAAAAAAATTCGGGCGGAGGGTGATACTCCAATTTATTCCAAGTTGCATGAGAAGAAAAATGGTACGCCGACCATGGGCGGTATTTTAGTTTGGCTGACAACAATTGTCCTAGCCACGATTTTTTGGTTTTTAGATCGGGTAGCACACGTTGAGTTTTTCCATCGTTTAAATTTTTTAACGCGGCAGCAAACCCTGCTGCCTCTGGGCGCCCTAACCGCCACGGCTTTGCTGGGACTTTTGGATGATTATTTAGGGGTTAGAGGTATTGGGGGCGGCAAGGGTGGGGGGCTTCGGATTCGTCATCGTTTGCTGTTTTACACCTTGGTCGCGGTTGTGGGTGCTTATTGGTTTTATTATAAATTGCAGTTTGATATTTTACATCTCCCGGGTTTTGGTGATTTTACGATTGGACTTTGGTATATCCCGCTGTTTATTTTTGTGGTCATTGCCACCAGTTTTTCCGTGAATCAAACTGATGGACTGGACGGTCTTGCCGGTGGAGTTTTAGCGACTTCTTTTTTGTCTTACGGATTGATCGCGTTTTTGCAAACCAGATTTGAGCTGGCCGCGCTTTGCGGGGTTTTAGGTGGATCACTTTTGGCATTTTTGTGGTTTAATATTTTTCCAGCCAGGTTTTTTATGGGTGATACGGGCGCCATGTCACTGGGAACTGTTCTGGCAGTGATTGCTTTTTTGACTAATTCTGTAGCTGTGCTTCCGTTGATCGGCATTGTTTTAGTTTTAGAGTCAGGATCAACTTTATTGCAGTGGGTTTGTCGCCGACTGACCGGTGAAAAATTATTTTTGTCTTCACCGCTGCACCATCATTTTGAGGCAAGAGGTTGGCCAGAGACGAAAGTCACCATGCGATTTTGGTTACTTTCCGCGGTTGGCGCCTTGATTGGAGTCGCGGTTAATTTAATTGGACGATAAGTATGTACGATATTTTAATCAAAAATGGCACCCTGATCGACGGCACTGGAACCCCGGCTAAAAAGTCGGACGTGGCGATTGAAAAAGGAAAAATTGTTGATCTTGGTCCAAACATTTCCGCCAAAGCGGGTCTGGTGATTGACGCACAGGATAAATTTGTCACCCCAGGATTTATTGATATTCAAAACCACTCCGATTCTTACTGGACAATTTTTGATCATCCAGCGCAAACGAGTCTGTTGTCCCAGGGAATTACCTCCATCATTATGGGCAACTGTGGCGCCTCGTTAGCGCCGCTTTTGACGAAAGAATCCATTAAGACCATTCAGAAGTGGCACAGTTTGAGCGGCATCAATATTAATTGGGCGACGATGTCCGAATTTTTGCAAGTTTTATCTTCGTTGTCACTGGGCGTAAATGTTGGAACCCTGGTTGGCCACGCGGTCCTAAGGCGAGGACTGATTGGTGATGCGGTGCGCCAACTGACCCAAGATGAATTGAAAGTTATGGATAAATCTTTAAAGGACGCCTTGCAACAAGGGGCATTCGGTTTTTCAATGGGTTTAATCTACGCTCATGAAGTTAATTCCAGTTTAACCGAGCTGTCAGAATTGGCTGCGAATCTCGCGTCTTCTAAAAAATACTTAAGTGTGCATTTGCGTTCGGAAGCTGGACACATCTTGGATAGTTTAAGCGAAGTCCTTGAGTTTGCGGGCGGGGTTGGCATTCCCATTAAAATTTCTCATCTTAAGATTCGGGGGCCAAAGAATTGGCATTTGTTTGATCAGTTAATGAGCAAATTGGAGGTCGCGTATCACCAAGGTGTTAATATTTCCTTTGATGTATATCCATATAGCACCAGTTGGTCGGTGCTTTATACCTATTTACCGAAATGGGCGTATGAGGGAGGTCGGACACAAATTTTGCAAACACTTGCCGACAGTATTAGTCGGAGAAAAGTTTTGGATTATTTGCGCGACCAGAACCAAGAGTATGAAAACATTATCGTGGCCGAAGCTGCGGGCAATGATAATTTTGTGGGTAAAACTATCAAACAAATCGCGCAAAATCAAGGAGTCTCCGCCGCTGATGGCATGCTAAATATCATCGCGGCAACCAGCGCACAAGTAATTGTCTTTGATCACAATCTGTCAGAAGAGCATGTGGAACTATTTTGTACCTCACCGCTGTCTTTTATCGCCACCGACGGAGCTGGGTATTCAGGAACGCATAAGGAATTGATTCATCCAAGGTGTTTTGGAGCCATACCTAGATTTTTGAAAATGGTGCGCGAGAAAAAGATTTTGAAATGGGAACAAGCCATCGAAAAATTGACCCTCGGACCCGCCAAACTTTTGGGATTGACTGATCGGGGAGTAATCGCCATTAATAAATCGGCAGACGTGGTGGTTTTTGATCCAAAAACAGTTACCGATCTCGCGGACTATAACAACCCCAATCAACAATCCCTGGGAATTGATTTTGTCGTGGTTAACGGCAAATTAGCTTTTGCCAACAAGCAAGTCTTAAACTTCAATGGCCAGGTTATTCGAAGGTAAAAAAGTTGGAGTGGTGGGATTGGGGGTCAATAACCGGAGACTGGCGGAATTTTTATCTTCGCAAGATGTGAAGTTTGAAGTCATTGAGAATTGGAAAGACGCTAATGAATTAGTTGGTCGGCTAGATGGGTTTGATTTGATTTTCCGAACTCCTGGCTTGCCGTATCTATCAGTCGCAATTCAACAGGCGAAAGGCTGCGGTGCTGAAATTTCCAGTCAGACAAAATTATTTTTTGAATTATGTAAAGCTAAGATTATTGGCGTGACAGGTACGAAAGGCAAAGGCACGACTTCCAGTTTGATCACGAAAATTTTAGAAGCGGGTGGCTACAAGGTTTGGCTTGGAGGCAATATCGGCCGCGATCCATTTGAATTTTTAGAACAAATTAGTCCTTCTGACATTGTGGTATTGGAACTTTCCAGTTTTCAACTGCAAGATCTTGCCCAATCTCCACACATTGCGGTAGTATTGGCCATAACGCCTGATCATTTAAATCATCATAAAGATTTTGAGGAATACATCCGTGCGAAATCGCAAATTTTAGCCCACCAAACAAATGAAGATTTTGCGATTTTGCATCCGGACTTGCCAGATTGGTTCAAAAAGTTGGGGAAAGGTAAGAAAATTTTTTTTGATTCCAATCAATTTGCCGATGTTCCAAGAAAGCTTTTAGGGCTTCACAATCTTCAGAATATTGTAGCGGCGTCGGAAGTCGCGAAACTCCTTAACGTGAATGCGGATATTATCAGAAAAACCGTGGCGGAATTTGAAGCCCTGCCGCACCGCTTGAAAGTTTTAAAACACATTAATGGTATTACATATGTAGACGACACTTTTAGTACCAGCATTGAGTCAACCCTTGCCGCGCTTGATGCGATTGTCGGGAATTTGGTTCTGATTGTCGGTGGTTCGGATAAGGGCTTGGATTTTACGCGCCTTGGTGAGCATATAAAAAATTCGAAAAAAATCCAAGGCATTGTGGTTATCGGTGATGTGACCGAACTGATTGTCAAAAGTCTACAAGGTTTTAACGGGAGAATACTGACAGGAGCGAAAAATATTTCGGAAATTTTAGCGCAAGCGCAAAACATGTCTTCATCCGGCGACACAATTTTGTTTTCACCAGCCACTGCTAGTTTTGGGATTTTTAAAAATGAAATGGATAGGGGAGAACAATTCGTCGGTTTTGTAAATAAACTATGAAAAAGCGAATTTTACCAAAGCTAGACGCTTATCTTTTATGGATCGTTTTGATCCTGTTAGTCACAGGGCTGTTGATTTTATCTTCGGCCTCAACTGTTTTGTCGTACCAGCGATTTGGCAATAATTATTATTATTTTTTACGGCAATTGTTGTTCGGCGCTATCCCTGGTTTGATTCTCATGTACTTTTTTTCCCGTATTGACTATCATTTCTGGCAAAAGATGGCGCCGTTGTTTATTTTAGTTGGGATTGGTGGGTTGGTCGCCGTATTGATTCCTGGAATCGGATTTAAAGTCGGCAATGCCCGAAGATGGATTGACCTTGGTCTGTTTCTTTTTCAGCCTGCGGAATTTGTAAAACCGGCAGTGATTGTTTATTTGGCTAGTTGGTATGACAAGCGCCAGCATCATGCTCACGATTTATATTATGGATTTTTGCCAAGCCTTGGGATTGTGGGTTTGGTCGCCGGACTGATTATTTTGGAGCCAGATATTGGCACCATGCTTGTGTTGGCAGCGATTGCGGCGGTAATGTTTTTTATCGGAGGCGTGCGCATGCGTTATATCTACACCACGGCGGCCTCGGCCCTGCTCGTGCTATGGCTTTTGATTAAGGCGGCACCGTACCGTGCTCAAAGATTTTTAGCTTTTCTAAACCCTTCCGTTGACACGAAGGGAATTTCTTATCAGATCAACCAGGCGCTTCTGGCCATTGGTTCGGGTGGAGTGTGGGGGGTGGGGTTTGGTCAATCCAGGCAAAAGTATAGCTATTTGCCGGAGCCGATTGGCGATTCAATTTTCGCCATCATGTCCGAGGAATTGGGATTTATTCGGATTGCAATAATTCTTTTCCTGTTCCTACTTTTGGCTTACCGCGGCTTTAAAATTGCCCGAACTGCCCCAGACACCTTCGGTAAATTAACAGCTGGCGGGATCACAGCGTGGCTGACCATCCAGGCGTTAATCAATATCAGCGGGATTACTGGGCTAACTCCTTTAACTGGCATTCCTCTGACTTTTGTGTCTTATGGTTCAACGGCTATGGCTGTCAGTTTGGCCGGGATTGGAATTCTTTTGAATATTTCCCGTTTCAGCGCCGTGCACTCAGACAATTAACATGACTGTAAAATTTTCTAAAATTGATATTGTTGGGATGAAGCTCAAACGAGAAAGAATCATCCGTAAGCCGCAGCCTTTATTAATTGGTGCGCCCAAAATTCGACTCCCGCGTTTTAGCCATTGGCCGAAAATTGTCTCGTTTGCCGTATTTATAATCATTATAACCTTGGTCTTGCAAGGTTTAACTTATTTATCCAAGGCTCGGTCATGGCGCGGGGAAATTTTAGGGGTCGCCACTTCCGCGTATTCTGATCTGGCTGCGGGCGGTGAGAATTTAAGCCAACAAAATTTAAGTTCTGCAAGTAAGTTGTTTGCCTCGGCTTCCCAAAACATTAATTTAGCTTTAGATAAACTAAATGATTATAAGCTATTAACCTGGGCTTACCCACAAGCTTCAAGCGCTGATCATATTTTGTCTGGTGCGGGATTTTTAGCTCGGGCCGGTCAGCGATTATCTTCCGCTCTAAGTTTATTTGAAGAATTAAAAGTAAGCAGTAAGGGGATTGAGACAATCGATTTTGAATTGAAACTCTCGATCAACCAAAAATATCTTATAGAAAGCAGGAATCTGGTGCAGCAAGCTTCGGATGAGTTTAGTAAAGTCAGCAGCGTGCCCTTGGATTACACCGAAACTTTAACCCAAGCTAAAATCCAAGTTGCGCAACTTGCAAGAGCTTTGGATCAACTTATCGGTCTAGAGAGCGTGTATTTGGAGATATTTTCCGGAGAGAAAATTTATTTATTGGTTTTTCAAAATTATGATGAGCTGCGGGCAACCGGGGGATTTATTGGCACTTATGGAGTTCTAAAAACCAATCACGGAATGATAACCAATTTATCCATTGATAGCATTTATGATTTGGACAGCCAAATTTACGAGCAGATAGCAGCGCCTGGCCCCATGCAGCCCGAAATTCCTCGTTGGGGAATTCGCGATGCCAACTGGTTTGCCGATTTCCCGACAACCGCTACCAAGCTCCTATATTTTTTTGAAAAAGGCTCGCAAACGGCAGACGGCGTGATTGCGATTACTCCCCAGTTATTTGAAAATTTGCTAGATGTTGTCGGGCCGATTGATATGCCGGAATATGATACGGTTTTGACAACGGAAAATTTTCAAAAAGTTGCGCAACAGAAAACGTCGGTGGAATATGATCGTCAACTAAATGAGCCGAAGAAGTTTTTGGCTGATTTAGCGCCAATTCTACTTGACCGCCTAATCAATCTTGAGAAAGACCAGTGGCTAGGCGTGTTACAAATCTTACAAAATAACTTGCAGCAAAGGCAAATTTTGTTGTTTAGCAAAGATCTGATCACACAGAGGCAGATTTCGGATTTAGGATTCAGCGGCGAAATTTTATCAACCGAGTATGATTACATCAGTATTATCAATTCAAATTTGGGTGGAACTAAGACTGACCTAAATATGGATCAGGGCGCTAAATTAGAAAGCAAGATTTTATCTGACGGTTCAATAATAAATAATTTGACTATTCGTAGAACAAACGCCGCCGCAGAGGAAAACAAGAATTATATGAGAGTGTTGGTGCCTTTGGGTAGCCAACTGGTTTCGGCTTCCGGTTTTGATGAACATCAGTATTTTGATTCGGTCAGTCGCGATCTTAACACTGATCCTGATTTGGCTGCATGGGACGACGGTAGCCTACATTCCAACGCGTATGTTCGGACTGAAACTGGCAAAACCGAATTCGCTGGTTGGGTGATTACTAGTCCAGGAGAAGAACAAACAGTCACCCTGACATATGTTTTGCCATTTAAAGCTTCGGTTGATCATGGATATTGCTTGTTGGTCCAAAAACAATCCGGCGCTAAAGCCTATCAATTCGACGGCAATTTAAATTTAGGACAATTTCGGACCAATTGGCTGGGGCCAAATACAACACTTTATGGAAATATCGTGCAATTCAGCTCTCACAGCAATACTGACGATTTTTGGCCTATGGTCATAACCAAATGAATCCCGTTAGAAATTTTACGTTGTTATGTTCACTGTTAAAAGCATATTTTGACGTGTTGATTATAAATAATATTATTAATTTGACGAATCTCTATTTCTAACGGGATGAATGTAAAAACTTTTCCGAATAACCAAATTGGCATGGCCACGATTATTATCGCGGCGTTTTCGTTGTTGGCTAAAATTTTGGGTTTGGTGCGTGATGCCGTGTTTTCTCACCAATTTGGGGCTGGGATAATGATTGATGCTTATTTTGCCGCATTCCGAGTCCCGGATTTTATTTATAATTTATTGATCCTTGGAACTTTTTCTGTGGCGTTTATTCCGGTGTTTTCCGAGTACCTGCTGAAAGACCAACGGGACGCCAACCGGCTGGCCTCAAGCATCATCAATGTCACCCTGCTCATGATGTTGGTTTTAATCGCTCTGGCTTTTATCTTAATAACTCCCTTGACCCATGCTATTGCTCCCGGATTTAGGGGCGAGTCGTTTGAGTTAACCAGGTTGTTCACGAAAATATTTTTGCTTTCGCCGCTGATTTTGACTTTGTCGTCAATTGTTTCCAGTATGCTGAATACCTATAAGCGGTTTGCCCTGGTCGCGATTGCTCCCGTAGTTTATAACCTCTCAATTATTGCCGGAGTCATTTGGTTGTATCCGATTTTCGGCCCAGCGGGATTGGCGTACGGAGTCGTGATTGGCGCGTTTTTGCATTTTATCATCCAAGTCCCTCAAATTTTTGCGCTTGGGTTTCGTTATTCGTTAAAAATCGTTAGTTCGGACGAAGGGTTCAGGAAATTTTGGAAACTTTATTGGCCGAGAATTTTTTCCATGGGTACGGAACAGGTCACGGCGCTGATTGTCAGCGTGTTCGGATCGTTTTTGGGCGCTGGCGCCTTGGCCGCGTTTTATTACGCGAATAATCTGCAGTCGGTTTTTTTGGGAGTGTTTGCGTTTTCATTTGCCATTGCCATTTTCCCCATCCTCTCGGATTTATTCAACCAAAAAGCCGAGCGAGAATTTAAAGACGTCTTGGCTCAAACGACTATCCAAATCCTGTTTTTCATTATCCCGATTTCAATCCTGATGCTGGTTTTAAGAGCGCAAATTGTCCGTTTGGTCTTAGGTATTGGCCAAGCGACGAATTTTTCGTTTACGGACACGAAAATGGTTGCCCAGGCTTTAGGCCTGTTTTGTGTTTCATTGTTTGCCCAAAGTCTGATCCCCCTTTTTACCCGGGCATTTTATGCTTTACAAAATACTATCATTCCCGTGGTTATTGGCCTGGTCACGATTGGCTCGAATATTGTTATTACATATTATTTTACTCGCGTTTTTGGTATTGCCGGCATGGCGCTTTCTTTTTCCGCAACAAATCTTATCAATCTGACACTTTTGATTATTAAGCTGCATCACAAGTTAGGGAATATCCATGACCAATACCTGATTGCTAACACCCTGAAAATTAGCATTGCATCGTTGGTGGCCGGCGCTGGGGCTTACATGTCTTTGTATATGGTGGCGCCGATGGTTAATATGCAGACTTACATTGGCGTTCTGATTCAAGCATCTGTCGCGGCTTTAGTTGGTATCCTGGCTTACTTAGGAGTCGGTTGGCTGTTGGACTTGGCAGAAACCCGTGATTTGGTTAAACTTCTAAGAATGACTGGCCATAAAATCGGCCGGCCGTTGAACATAATTTTTAACTGGTGGTCCTAATATGCAAGACAAGATCCGGAATTTTTGTATCATCGCGCACATTGATCACGGGAAGTCCACGTTGGCTGACCGGTTTTTAGAATTTACCAAAACCGTGGAAAAAAGGCAGATGAAAGAGCAGCTCTTGGATACTATGGATTTGGAACGCGAGCGTGGCATCACTATCAAGCTTCAGCCGGTGCGCATGGAGTGGCAAGGCTATATTCTCAACCTGATTGATACACCTGGGCATGTGGATTTTACCTATGAGGTTTCGCGATCCTTGGCCGCTTGTGAAGGCGCGATTTTAGTGGTTGATTCGACCCAAGGGATCGAAGCGCAAACTTTGGCTAACATTCATCTGGCCCAGGCGGCTAGTTTGAAAATCATCCCGATTGTAAATAAAATAGATTTACCTAATTCTGATCGTGAGAAAACTAAGGAAGAAATAAAAAAAGCTTTTGGTTTTACGGATGAGGAAATTTTATACGCTTCGGGAAAAACGGGCGAAGGAGTTGAGAAAATCTTACAAGCCGTGATTGATCGCGTGCCTGCCCCAAGGGGAGATAGCGATAAACCTTTGCGCGCTTTGATCTTTGATTCAACTTATGACCAGCACCGAGGTGTTGTGACTTTTGTCCGCGTCGTGGACGGGAAACTTGTTAAAAATGAAAAGATTCATACCATCGGGACGAAAACCGCAGCCGACGCTCTGGAGGTTGGATATTTTCACCCGAAATTTTTCCCGGCAAAAGAGCTTTTTACAGGAGAGGTCGGGTACATTGTCACAGGCTTGCGGGACGTAAGAAAAGCCAGGGTGGGTGATACGATCACCAACGCCTCATCTAAGGTTGAGCCGTTGCCCGGTTACAAACAAGTTAAGCCCATGGTTTATGCCTCCATTTTTCCAACCGCCGGGGATGATTATCCGTTGCTTCGTGACGCTATTGATAAACTGAAACTCAATGACGCGGCTCTTGAATTCGAACCAGAAAGCATTCCCGCTTTAGGATTTGGTTTTCGTACGGGTTTTTTGGGTTTACTGCACATGGACATTGTTCAAGAACGGTTAACTCGCGAATATGGTTTAGATTTAGTTTTGACCGCGCCCTCGGTTGAATACAAGGTTATTCTCAAAAACAACCAAACTAAAACCATCCACACGCCGGCCGAACTGCCTGACCTGTCATTGTTTGAAAGCATAGAGGAGCCGTGGGTAGCAGTGGAAATTTTGTCGCCCCAAAAATACATTGGGGGGATTTTGGACCTCATCACTAGCCGGCGGGGGATTTACAAGAACATGGATTATCTTTCTAATGATCGGGTTTTGATCACGGCCGAAATGCCGCTTTCCAATATTATTATTGATTTTTATGATAAACTTAAAAGTGTCTCATCTGGTTATGCTTCGCTAAACTACGAGTTTTTGGATTTCCGAAGAGGCGAGTTGATCAAACTTGATATTTTGGTGGCTTCGGAAAAAGTTGATGCGCTGTCTATGATTGTGCATCGTGATATAGCCGAAGCCGAAGGCCGATCACTGGCGGAAAAACTCAAAACCCTGATCCCGAGGCAACAGTTTGAAATCGCGATTCAAGCCGCGATTGGTGGCAAGATAATTGCGCGCGAAACCATTCCCGCGGTCCGTAAGGATGTGACCAAAGGGTTATATGGGGGAGATGTGACTCGAAAAATGAAGCATTTGGAAAAACAGAAAAAAGGAAAAAAGCGGCTCAAGCGTATCGGATCGGTGGATATCCCACAAGAAGCCTTCATGGCCATATTAAAAAAATAATATGAGAAATAGAAAGACATTACAAAAAATCTTTTTTGTCCTGGCCATTATCATGATTGCGAGCATGCTGTTGTTTACTTTAATTCCGTTTTTTGCATGAAAGATTTTTTGAAATCAAAAATCGCCACCGCCATGCTCGCCGGAGCTTTGATTTTTATCATGGTTATCACGGCGCGGATTCTGTCTTCCAAACGCCAGGTGGATCAGGAAATCGCCAAATTGGAATCCCAGATCAATAAGATGCAAACAGACAATGAGCAACTTTCGGACTTAGTGAAGTATTTCAACACGCCGGAGTATCAGGAAAAACAAGCCAGAGAAAAATTGAATCTGAAAAAAGACGGCGAATACGTCGTGGTTTTACCAAGTACCAATAACGCCGAGGAAACCGATGATCTAACCTTAGACCCGAGTCAGAATTATCAGCGATGGTTTAATTATTTTTTCCATGCGAATTAATTTTTTTATCGCAATTCTCGCTTGTGCAATTTTCGTTTTCGGCTTGCTTTATTTTACGAAAGCCTTGCCCGTCGCCATTGTGGGTAAGAGCTTGATCAGTCTTAACGACTGGCAAGAGAATCGGCAGGTGGCTGCAAAATTGGATCCAACAGCCTTCGAACAGGATGTTTTTGATCAATTTATTGCATCCAGGCAAAAGCAGCAACTTGTGGATTCTCTAAAGATTAGTTATGAGAGCGCTGATTTTGAGGATGAGTTTAAATTTTATACTTTGGGAAAAAGTCAGGAATACGAGAAGCTTTTGCAGAATTATTTTTCTGGCAGCGATAAATTGTTTTACAAATATGTGGTCGTGCCGCAAATCCATGACGCTTTGCTTCAGATAAAGTATAATTCCGATCCTGTATTAAATAGTGACGCTTATACTCGGGCCATAAACATTTTGGCCAAAATTGCATCAGGTGAAAAATTTGAAGATTTGGCAAAAACCGAAAGTGAGGATCAGGTAAGTGGGCAATTGGGTGGGGATCTTGGATTCATAACCCAAGGGCAACTCTTGCCAGAATTGGATAAGGCGGTAATGCAAGCGAGCTTAGGGCAAGTGCACGATCAAATTGTCGTCAGTCGCCTGGGGATGCATATTCTTTATCCGGTTGAAACCAGCGAAGATGACGGCCAGAAAGTCCGGCACATCAAACATATTTTAGTCCAAACGCCAGGCTATGAATCCTGGCTTGAGCAAAACCTGCAGGATATACGCGTCTGGAGATTGATAAGGTAATTTTATTTGCGGGATTAGTACAATGGTAGTATGAGACCTTCCCAAGGTTTAGACACGGGTTCGATTCCCGTATCCCGCTCCAAAAACGTTCAAACGTTTTTGTCCCGTATGAGCAGATCAACTGTTTTCTTAAAAGGACATTTCGCAATTATGGATAATTTTCGAAATGCAGCGAAGGCATTTATAGTCCGCGACAATAAGCTGTTTATGTTGAAACGCCGACCGAATGATCCTCACAAACCAGGAAAATTAGATATTCCAGGTGGTCGTTTGGAATTGGGCGAAGATCCGTACTCTGGTCTGAACCGAGAAGTAAAAGAAGAAATCAATTCTGAGGTTGAAATAATCATGCCAATTGACGTGCAGCATTTTGTTCGGGAAGATGGGCAGAAAATCACGCTAACTATGTATTGGTGTAAACTGACCTTAGACCATATTGGACTTTCTGAAGAACATACGGAATATAAATGGATGGATTTGGAAAAAGACTTGCACGAGATTCCACCGTTTTTCACCAAAGCAATTAGCAATTTTAAAAAGCATATCAAGTCTAATGAATAAGAAACAGATCATCACAAAAGTGCCGATTTTTGTATACAGGAAACAGGGGTTATGGCCTATTTAAAAAAGATGTATAATGTAGCTAATTAAACTTTTTCAAATGAATTACATTTTTGTTTTCCTTGTAGCTTTTGTAGCCGGTTTTATTAACAATAATACAATCAAAGGATTAGTATATGGCAAGAGTACCGTACCGCGCGGCTACTATAGTTATCCAACAGGTAATGAACTGTTAACAGGATTTAGAGCTAGGTTATTGGGGTTGGGCATGCTTTTGATAACTGTTTTTTTCAGTTTTGTATTTTTGTCTGGAGCTTTTCCGTTTCAGCCGTTCCCCCAAGTTTTAAAAAATACAGATTTTTATATTAACACTGTGGTAGCCGTGCTTGCTATCATTATTAGTGTTAAAGTCAGAGAGGTTTCTGATAAATTTTTTAAAGTGTGGAAAGGTCTTTAGGTTTAACGCCTCACCATTGAGGCGTTTAGGTTCAATGGCTCAACCGCCGGTTGAGGTGTTAAACATGTGGTAATTACTCAATTTTATTCACTTATGTTATTATTTGAATAATGCAATATATAATACTTGGCTTGCTAGGAGCCGCTTCCGGATTTATCTCCGGGTATACTAAAGCTTTTTTTGAATTTACTCCAGGTATTGTTTTTGGCATAATCTTTGGTTTATATTTCTTTTATATATATTCTCCCGGGTTATTAAAAACATTGGTTTGGGTTGGAGCATCAGTAGCGAGCTATTATATAGCCTTTAAGTTTGGAGAATCTTTAGCTCTAGCAAGTGGGTCGGGTTCAGAAGTTGTTGGAAGTGTACCATATCTTTGCGCGGGGATTGTAGGAGGGCTGTTAGTTGGTGTTTCATTTTCTTTTCTCATCAAGCGTATCCGCTTTCTTTATATCATATTTCTTGCAGTCTGGGGAGGTGTTCTCGCTCTTTCTGGCATTGGCGATCTTCCCCGCACTTTTCTTTTTGTCGTTTGGCAAATGGGAATAGCCTATGCATTGTATTTGGCAACGATGACGAACATATCTACTGAAACTATTCTCGCACAAGTATCCACTCCTGAGGTTTTGTCTTCACCACCAGTTCCAAACACAACTTGGGTAAAAAAATTGAAAGTCGTTGGGCTAATCATGTTCTTATTGCTTGTAGGAGTTTTTGTATATAAAATTTTCGCTCATGATAATCTTGTTGTCAGACAGGTAAAAGAAACCACAGAGTATCTTGAAAATTATTATACGCAACATGGATACTATCCAACGAGATCGGAATTCAAAAATTCAAATCCCAGTTCCGTAGTCCTATCTAATCCAAGCTATGATTACAATCTAGGCACGGGCGTTTTTAATCAGACGTATTCTTTAAACTATCGTCTCAACAAGCCAGTGGAAGGTGCTCCTGGGGACGCAATTATGGATTGGGGATACAAGGGTCAACTGGTCACTTCTTGCCATACTAGAAACATATGTGAGCAGAGTTATGAATTGGATAAAAATCCAAATGGAGTTCAATGGTTTGTTAAGTCAATTGCTGATTTTACCGCTGGGATTACCTTGAATCAAGGGCAAGCTATTTCTTGGCTCGATTCCAATATCCTTAACCACAGATGGCAATTCTCGGAAAAACAATATGTTGATTCCGCTCAAGTAAGTTTCTCGTATGACACTTCGATATTAACCGAATTAAAACCAATAGAACCTGTGGGTCCTTGGTATGAAAAAGGCTCTTATTTCAAAGCAACAAAGCCAGGGGAAACAGTTTTTAAGATTACAGTCAGCCGATCTTTTTGGGATACTGGTTACGAAAATGGGACTTATGGCGGGTCTAAATATGTAGAAAGTTATTCGCAAGAGGTTAGAATTAAAGTTATTAATGATCCGTCCCAAGATTTACCCACACAAGAATACAGGTAGGCAAACCGCTACAAGCAGATAAGAGAATACTTTAACACCTCAACCGCCGGTTGAGGTGTTAAAAAGCCCGATATTTGTTATAATTTATGCATTGCCGAAGCCCGCCCGTACCGAACGGTACATTCGGGTGGGTAGCTTCCGCCTTCGCTGAAGCTTCGGCGGACAGGCAGTTGGCCCCCTTAGTTCAGTGGCAGAACAGCGGTATCGTAAACCGTAGACGGTAGTTCGATTCTACCCGGGGGCTCCAGAAGTCAATACCCCCAAATTTTGCCACCCTTGCCAATTCGGCATTTTTTGTTTATACTAGACGCGCTCAAGATAAAATTTATGCCAGATTTAGGCCAAAAACCCAATCTTCCAATCAACAAGTGGCGCATCGCCAACTTGGGATTTGAAATGGGATTTATCATTGCCCTGCCATTGCTCGTGTTTATCTTGGTTGGCAAGTGGCTGGATGCGAAATTTAACTCCACACCTTGGCTGACTTTGACCGGAATCGTTCTGGCCATTACCTTGACCACAACTTGGCTAACCAAGAGATTGAAGGAATATATCAAATGATCTTTGCACTGCCACCATTAGTCGCGGAACCAATTTTCTATCTGGGAAACTTTACGGTCACCAATACCTTGATCAATTCCAGCATTGCGGTGGTGGTTTTCTTTATCTTGGGTTTAATCTTGCGAAACAAAACCGCGCTCATTCCTACCGGCATTCAGAATTTTGCAGAAAGCATCCTAGAGATAATCTTAGGTTTTATTGACCGCGTGACGCATGACCGGAAAAAATCCATGCAATTTCTGCCCATTGTGGGGGGACTGTTTTTGTTTATTTTATTTTCCAACTGGATTGGGTTGCTTCCCGGCACAGGGTCCATTGGTAGGTATTTGATACACGAAGGACACCTCCAATTAGTCCCACTGTTTCGCCCGGCCAACACGGATTTAAACATGACTTTGGCCATGGCCGTGTTTGCGGTTATCGCGTCGCATCTTTTTGGCGTGATTGCAATTGGATTTTTTAGATATGCGAATAAGTTTATCAAACTCGGTGATATTTTTCATTCGTTCCGTAAAGGTGGCATTAGTATCATGGTGGCCTTCATTGAATTCGGAGTGGGATTGATCGAAATATTTTCCGAGGTAGCGAAAGTTGTTTCCTTGTCTTTGCGTTTGTTTGGTAACGTCTTTGCCGGTGAAGTTTTACTGACCGTCCTGGCTAGTCTCATTGCTTTCGTGGTACCTTTGCCGTTCATGTTTTTAGAAATTTTAGTCGGATTGGTTCAGGCCGTGGTATTTTCCATGCTAACATTAGTCTATCTGACTATGGCTACCACGGAACTTCCCCAAGAGGCGCATCATTAAATTTGTATTCAACGCCGACCTAATAAACCAAAAGTCAAACGGTCGAGCAATTGAAGAAGAAAGGAAATAATTAATATGACCCCAGAAATGATTGAGACCATGGCCAAAGGGGCGACTATCGCGATTGGTGGAATAGCACCGGCAATTGCGATCGGCAAAACTGCCAGTAAAGCCATGGAATCTATTGGGCGAAACCCAGAGTCCGCTGACAAACTATTCGTGCCCATGCTTTTGGGTATGGCGTTTGCGGAAGCTATTGCCATCTACGCCTTGGTTATCGCATTTATCGTATAAATTGCTTACCCAGCCCCAAAGTTTGAGGCTGGGTGGGGAGCATATATGGAACACGAAACATTGTTAGGCACATTAGGGATTGATTGGAAATTATTTTTAGCCCAGCTAATTAATTTTGGCATTGTTTTGTTTATTTTTTGGAAATGGATTGTTAAGCCTCTGGGCAAAACCCTGACCGACCGACAGGAAAGAATTGAACAAGGCTTAAAGAATACCGAACACACGGAAGCGGAAAAGAAAAAATTTGAAGAATGGCGAGTCAATGAAATGAAGAAAGTTCGGGCCGAAGCGGACAATATTTTACGCACCACCACGGACACAGCCAACCAAATCAAACAAGAAACCATTGTTGACGCCCAGCACCAAGCCAACAAAATCCTAGATCAAGCCAAAACCAACATTGAATCAGAAAAAATTCAATCCATGAAAGAGATCAAGCAAGAAGTAGCGACCTTGGTGGTCATGGCCTCGGAAAAGATTCTGCGCGGGAAGTTAGATGAAAAGAAGGACAAGGAATTAATAAGCGAAAGTATGAAAGGAATGTAGCAACCATCGCGAGGCCGAAGGCCGTGGCGATCTATCACAGGGACAGATTGCTTCGTCAGCAAAGCTTCCTCGCAATGGGTAAATAAAAGATTATGAGATTTAATGCCAAACAATACGCCGTGGCGTTGATGGAAAGCTTAGAGCATACGGATCCTAAAGATCAGGACAAGGTTTTAGATAATTTTGTCCAAATCCTTGCTGAAAATAATGATATCCGGTTGTTTGATGAGATCACGGCAGAATTCCACAAGCTCGAATTAATTAAAAAGGGAATCAAGCAAGTGGAACTTACCTCGGCCCAACCCCTAAGTCGCAGCACCGAACAAGAAATCGTCAGTGAATTAAATAAACTGGTCAAAGGCAAAGTAGAAGTTAGGAAGAAAATTGATGAGCAGTTGATCGGCGGGGTGCTGATCACTATTGATGACCAGATGATCGACGCGACAGTCAAAAATAACCTAACGCAATTAAAGAAAGATTTAACGCAATAATATGGCAGATATCATTACCCAACTTAAAAATCGGATTGAAAGATTCAAAACCCAAGCCAAGATGGAGACCGTGGGCCACGTTTTACATGTCGGCGACGGTATTGCGAAAGTTGCGGGTCTAACGAATGCGAAAGCCTCGGAGATGCTTGAGTTTCCAGGTTCGGTCATGGGGGTTGCGTTGAATTTGGAACAGGATGCAATCGGCGTGATTTTACTTGGAGAAGATACGGGGATTAAACAGGGTGATAAAGTTACGGCCACGGGAAAGATTTTATCTGTCCCCGTAGGCGAAGGTTTGATTGGTCGTGTGGTTAATCCTTTAGGACAACCTATAGATAACAAGGGGGCGATAAAAACCGACAAAGTTTATCCGATTGAGAAAATTGCCCCAGGAGTCATTGAGCGCCAGTCAGTCAGCGAGCCGTTGCAAACCGGGATTAAGGCCATCGACGCCATGATTCCGATTGGACGGGGACAGCGCGAGTTGATCATTGGCGATCGGCAGACTGGCAAAACTGCCATTGCCGTAGATACGATCATCAACCAAAAAGGTAAGGACGTGATTTGTATTTATGTGGCGATCGGACAAAAAGAATCTAAAGTTGCTCGGATCGTGGCGGAATTAAACAAGCACGACGCGCTTAAGCATACAATCGTAATTGTGGCTGGTGCTTCCGATCCGGCGGCACTGACTTACATTGCGCCGTTTGCCGGGGCGGCCATGGGCGAATATTTCATGGATCAAGGTAAGCACGCCTTGATTATTTATGATGATTTATCTAAGCACGCCGTGGCTTACCGAGAAATTTCACTGTTGCTTCGCCGCCCGCCAGGACGAGAAGCGTATCCTGGCGATGTTTTTTATCTTCATTCCAGACTTCTGGAACGGGCGGCGAAGATGAGTAAAGAGCACGGTGGCGGATCACTAACTGCTTTGCCAATTATTGAAACTCAAGCCGGGGATTTGTCCGCGTATATTCCGACTAATGTTATCTCGATTACTGATGGCCAGATTTTCCTGGAATCCGACTTGTTTTATCAGGGTATCCGTCCGGCGGTAAATGTCGGGTTGTCAGTCTCGCGCGTCGGGTCAGCCGCCCAAATAAAAGCGATTAAGAAGGTGGCTGGAAAATTGCGTCTGGATCTGGCCCAGTTTCGCGCGCTTGCCGCGTTTGCCCAGTTTGCTTCAGATCTGGATCCGCAAACCAAGGCTCGCATTGACCGCGGCTTGCGTGTGACGGAAATTCTCAAACAGAATCAATATGAGCCAATGGCTGTGGAGCATCAGGCTGTAATTTTGTACGCGGCAATCGGTGGTTTCCTAGACGATCTAGCAGTAGATCAGGTGAAAGATTGGGAAAATAAATTTCATCAGTATTTAAATATTCAGAAAAAGGATTTGCTCAAAGCCATTGCCGAAAAGAAAGAATTGACTGAAGAAGTTGAAAGCAAGTTAAAATCAGCGATTGCGGAATTTAAAAAATCCTATGGCAGCCCCCGGCGGGAGGGAGGAGCGTTGAATACCAATGGCTAGCAATACGAGAGAAATTAAACGTCGGATCAAATCTGTCACTAACATTGGTCAGATCACCAAGGCCATGGAGTTGGTGTCAGCCGCGGAAATGCGCAAAGCCCAGGCTGCAGCAACTGCCTCTCGGCCATATGCGACGTTGTCTTCGGAACTCATCAGAAGCTTGGCCCAAAAAGCTGATTTGAGTAGTCAGCCTCTGATCAACCGGGTTTTGCCGGATGGCGGAAAGCTTCCGGTACAGAAAGTTTTGGTTATTTTAATTTCTTCGGATAAAGGTTTGGCTGGCGCGTTCAACACCAATGTCATCAGCAAGGCGGTAAGTGTGGTTCGGGCCGAGGGCGCGGAAAAAATTGATTTTATTACCGTTGGAAAAAAAGGAACGGATGCGGCACACCGATTGAAGTACAACATTGTCGCAACTTTTCCTGGTAAAGATAAAAATTTTGCGCTTACAGATGCTCAACCAATCGCGCAGATCGCCATGCAGGACTATCTGGCGTTCAAATATGAAAAAGTGTTTATTGTTTATACGGATTTTGTCTCAACATTAGTTCAGCGACCAAATATGCTCCAGCTTTTGCCGTTTATACATAGTCAGGATTCAATTTCTAATGACGAGTTCTTGTTTGAACCAAGCCCGGATGCGGTGTTGGACATTCTGATCAGCCATACGATTCAGTTTGCTATTTATCAAACCCTAGTCGAAGCCTCAGCCTCGGAACATTCAGCGCGAATGGTGGCCATGCGCAACGCGAACGAAGCCGCCGGAGATTTGATTAGTGAATTGTCATTAAGTTATAACCAAGCCAGACAAGCCGGGATCACGAGAGAGCTCTCGGAAATCTCCGCCGCCAAGTTGGCCATGGAAGGATAAATTATGAGTAAGGGTAAAATTACACAAGTTTTGGGTGCGGTGGTGGACGTGCAATTTGAAAAAGATTTGCCGGCAATTCGCAATGCCCTGGAAGTTAAGTTTGATAACAAGACCTTGGTTTTAGAAGTCGCACAGCATATCGGATCAGGTCAGGTCCGGACCATTGCCATGGGCGCGACTGATGGACTACAGCGAAATCTGGAGGTTGTGGATACTGGAGTTGCCATTGCCGTAGCAGTGGGTAAGGAAACCCTGGGGCGCATGTTTAACGCGTTGGGCCAGCCGATTGACGGCAAGGAACCGGTCAAAACCGCGAAGAAATATCCAATTCATAGACCTGCGCCGGAATTTGCCAAACAATCCAGCAAAGTAGAATTGCTAGAAACCGGCATTAAAGTGATTGATTTGATCGCGCCAATTGTTAAGGGCGGTAAGGTCGGACTGTTCGGAGGAGCCGGAGTTGGTAAAACTGTGATCATCACCGAGTTGATTCACAACATCGCCCAAGAACATGGCGGGGTTTCGGTTTTTGCCGGAGTCGGGGAGAGGTCGCGCGAGGGAAATGATTTATATCGTGAAATGCGCGAATCAGGCGTACTGGATAAAACATCTTTAGTGTTCGGCCAAATGAACGAGCCACCGGGGATTCGTGCTCGCGTTGGGCTGACTGGGTTAACCTTGGCAGAATATTTCCGAGATGAAGCCAAACAAGATGTCTTGCTGTTTATTGATAATATTTTTCGTTTCACCCAAGCCGGATCCGAAGTTTCGACTTTGCTTGGCCGAATCCCGTCAGCTGTCGGCTACCAGCCAACCCTAGCTACTGACATGGGGGCGCTACAGGAACGAATCACTTCGACTATTGACGGCTCCATCACATCTGTACAGGCAGTTTACGTCCCAGCTGACGATCTTACTGACCCGGCGCCGGCTACAACTTTCGCTCACTTGGACTCAACCGTAGTTTTGTCACGCGGACTTTCGGAACTAGGGATTTATCCGGCGATGGATCCTTTGGATTCCACCTCCACTGTGCTTGATCCAAATATTGTCGGGCGCGAGCACTATGATGTAGCCAGAGGTGTCCAGCGAGTACTCCAGAAGTATAAAGATTTGCAGGATATCATTGCCATTTTAGGAATTGAAGAATTATCAGCCGAGGATCGCGTGACAGTGTCTCGGGCGCGCAAAATTCAACAGTTTTTGTCCCAGCCGTTTTTTGTGGCTGAAACTTTTACTGGTCGAAATGGCAAATACGTGGCTTTGAAAGATACCATTCGCAGTTTCCGAGAAATTTTGGATGGCAAACATGATACTAAAGACGAAGGTGCATTCTATATGAAAGGCTCAATTGATGAAGTTTAAAATCGCAACTCCGGAACGAATCATGCTTGAGACGGAAGTTGATTCCATAACCTTGCCCACAACGCTTGGCGAGATTACGATTTTGGAAAACCATATCCCGCTGGTTGCCAATTTGGCCCCGGGTGAGATAAAATACAAATCCGAGAATCGGGAAAATTTCTTTGTCGTATCCAGCGGTGTGATTGAGGTGAAAAAGAACAACCAAATCGTGGTTTTGGCTGAAAGCGCGGAATTTGGTCATGAAATTGATGTTGAACGGGCAGAAGAGGCCAGAGTGGCTGCCAAGCAACTTATGAGTGAATCGTACAAGGATGACAAATCCTACGCCGACGCTTCGGCAGGAGTTCAGAAACATTTGGTTCGGCTCAAAGTGGCGCATAAGCACCGAACCCGCAAACAGCCCAATATCGAGAATTAGAAATTAGGATTTAGTAATTAGAAATTTTTGATTATGGCTCAAGCTCAAGCGTTTGTACAAGCCTGCGATGACTTCCGCATCCAGAAAACTCTCCAGCAATTTTTTGAGTACAATCTCAACTTGTATGCGATTGATCTAAAAACGGATGTCGGCGGGGTGAAAGACATTGTAGAGGGCGGTATGAAGCGTGATTGGATTTTTCAGAACCTTCAATCTTCTATCGATAATCATCAGGTGAACAGGATTATTTTATTTAATCATACCGATTGTACCGGCTACGGCGGATCCAGAGCCTTTGAAAACCTGGAAGCAGAAGTCAGGCAGCATGAAATTCAGTTGCGCCACGCCGCGTCGGACGTGAAGGCGAAATTTCCAGAAAAAGAGGTGGAAGCATATTTGATCGTACTTGGAAGTTCGGGCGAGATTAAAAAAGTCGTGTAAGATGAACGTCGAACAAGCTGGCTTGAAAATTGTGCGGTTGCTTGCGCAAAAAAGTTTTCAAGTTTTTTTTGTTGGCGGCATTGTTAGAAATACCCGACTCGGGCTTGTTTCAGACAACGTGGATCTTGCCACCGACGCCACCCCGAATCAGATTGAGCAGATTCTGAGCAAACAGAAAATTAAAGTTAAGCCAGTCGGTAAAAAATTTGGTTCTATCCTCGCGATCGTTGACGAAGTGCCGGTCGAGATTACGACTTTTCGATCCGAAGGCAGATACAGTGATAATCGCCACCCGGACCAAGTAGAATTTATTCGAGAATATCTGGCTGATGCCAAGAGGCGCGATTTTACGATCAACGCCTTGTACTATGATCCGATCAAAAAACAGCTATTTGATCCGACCAATGGTCAGAAAGACCTAAAAGCCAAGATTTTACGGTTCGTCGGGGATCCCAAGAGACGAATTGATGAAGACGCGCTCCGCATGCTTCGCGGCGTACGTTTGGCTACGCAATTAGGATTTAAACTTGAAAAAAACTCTTTTGCTGCCATCAAAACCCGGGCCAAATACATTCAAGGAATTTCTGGCGAGCGAATTAAGGCCGAACTGGATAAGATTTTGTTAAGTAAAAACGTCATTTTGGGCATGCGGCTTCTGCAAAAGTCAGGCTTGCTTCGGTTTCTAAGCTCCGAACTGGATGGCTTAACGAAAATTTTTCATCATTCCAAAACTTACCATTTGGAAGGAAGCGTGTTTGAACACAGCTTGCTTGTTCTGCAAGCGCTAAAATTAGACCACTTGGCGTTAAAATACGCAGCCCTAGCTCATGATGTTGGAAAAATATCCACTGGAAAAAAAGTTTTTAAACCCGAAGGTTGGGTTTATTCTTTCAAAGGACATGAAGCTAAATCAGTGGAAATTTTTGAAGAATTTGCCAGCAATTTGAAATTTTCGAGGATTGATAAAGAAATTGTCATGAAAGTCATTGAGCTCCACGATCAAAAAGATAAATTTTTTAAAGCCTCGACTCAGGAACAAGTGACCTATGCCATGCAGGATTATTTTGATCTAATTATTGATCTTTGGCAGGCGGATTCGGTTGGGAATATTAGCAAACCAGAGAATGATTGGTATCGCAAACCGCGGTTTGAAGCGTACAAACTGGGCGTCGTTTTGCTCAAAAAGATCAAATCAAAGGCAGGACTAATTGCAACACTGGCCAAAGGGGATTTGATCATGAAATTGAGCCACCTCAAACCAGGCTTTCAACTCGGCCAAAGGATTCAAGATGTGAAAGTCCAAATCGTCCTAGACAAGATAAAAAACGAAAGGGACTTAAAAGAGTACCTCGAGAATTAATATTCTTTAAATTTGTCCGATCGGTCAAATTTACGTAATAACAAAAAACACCTCGTGATGAATGAGATGTTTTTTGTTCTGGAAACGTCAGACGTTTCTGGCGGGCGCGACCGGATTTGAACCGGCGATCTTCTCCGTGACAGGGAGACGTGTTAACCGGGCTACACTACGCGCCCCTCAATTTTTGGTGCCGGCGACTGGTTTCGAACCAGTTACCTTGGGCTTATGAGTCCCACGCTCTACCAATTGAGCTACGCCGGCTCGTTTATTATCTCGTTTATTATAATATTTTAATAGCTAAAATTTTCTTGGTTGCGGGGGGTGGACTCGAACCACCAATCTCAAGGTTATGAGCCTTGCGAGATGCCATTTCTCTACCCCGCGATGTCGCTAAATTAAAAACAGGTCTCGGACTTCTTTTATGTCACCTCAAGAATCGAAATCCTGTAAGCCACAAGATTATAGCATATATACTGGGAAAATCAAATCTGTTATAATCAACCCATGAATCAGTCGAATTTGCTTTTAATTATTGTTGTGGCCGGATTTGCGATCCTGGCTTATTTACAATTTCGGAAAAAAGATCAGCCAGAAAAGGAAAGCGAAGCTTTGAAAGTCATGATGGAATGGATGAAGGAGATTAAGTCCGGTACTGAACAGACGCGGGTGGGTATGCAGAAAAGTATTGATGAGACGAACAAATCCATCACCGAGCGTTTGGATAACGCCAGTAAGGTGATTGGCGCTCTGCAGAAAGAACTAGGATCAGTTGGCCAGATCGGGCCCGATATTCGAAGGCTTACCGAAACCTTGGCTTCGCCGAAACTTCGGGGAAACTTCGGGGAAGAAGTTTTGGAAAACTTACTCACTGATGTTTTCCCGAAAGAATATTGTAAATTTCAGTATCGCTTTAAAAATGGCGAAGTTGTGGATGCCGCAATCTCCATCGGCGATTTACTTTTACCGATAGACAGTAAATTCAGCATGGAAAATTACCGGTTGTTTAAAGAAGCCAAAACCGAGGAAGCGGCAACGGATTTGAAAAAAGCGTTCTTGAAAGACGTGAAAAAGCGGATTGATGAAATCCATAAAAAATATATTTTGCCCCACGAAGGCACATTTGATTACGCCTTGATGTTTATTCCGAGCGAGGGAGTATATATGGAAGCGGCGAATGAGCCAGAGACACAGAGCTATAGTCGCGTAAAAAAAGTTATTATCGTTGGCCCGAATACCCTCAACATCACCTTGCGTGGGTTACTGGTTTCTTTGCGCGGACAACAAATCAGCAAAGCCGCGCAGCAAGTTCTAGGCATGATCAACGGGATTAAGCAAGAAAGTGACAAGTTTAACAAAGTTCTGGACACGCTGGCCAATCATGTCAAAAACACAAGTAACACCATGTCGACGGCCGTGGACAATTATGCTAAACTGAAAAGCCAAATTGCGAATGCTTCCAATTTGGAATTAAAAAGCGACACGGTCGAATCGCTTCCAGAAAATAATCTAGAAAAACTTTTATAATTAACAATCAAAATATATGAGGGCTGAACAAAGAGTTGGAATTTTTGTAGATATTCAAAACCTATATTATACGGCGCGAAATGTTTATAATTCTAGAGTCAATTTTAACGCGGTTTTAAAAGACGCATCTGCCGAGCGGCCGATTGTCCGAGCCATTGCTTACGGCATTAAGGCGGACATGCCGGAAGAAGGAACATTTTTTGACGCATTGCGAAAAGCCGGATTTGAAGTCAAGCTAAAGGAACTGCAGAGTTTTTATGGGGGCGCGAAAAAAGGCGATTGGGACGTGGGGATCGTCATGGACATTATTAAACTTTTACCAAAACTGGATGTCGTGGTTTTAGCCTCAGGTGACGGCGACTATATCCCGCTTTTGGAATATTTACAGATTCAGGGAGTCAGAGTTGAGCTGGTGTCGTTTGGCAAATCCACTTCATCCAAGATGCGAGAAATCGTGGATTCATACTTGGATTTGGACACTGATCCGCGGAAATACCTAATGCCGATTCGGAAACCTAGCAGGCGGTAGTTTTTTTACAAATCAAAATGCTAATTTGGGTTTATAAAAGCATTTTGATTTGAGAGGAGCAGTCGGCTGGCCGGAGCGTATTTATATCCATAAATCGTGAAGTGTCAGCCAGACTGCGACGAGCGCTTGTAGCTCAGTGGATTACCCGCCCGACCGCCTGACATGACTCCATAGCTCAACGGATAGAGCGTGAGCCTCCGAAGCTTAAGATGCAGGTTCGATTCCTGCTGGGGTCACCAATTTACGGTCAGGCGGGCGGGGAGCGTTCCCCTCCGAAGGGAAAGGCCGGTGGTTCGACTCCACCCAAGCGCACCAGTTATATAAGCGTTATATAACGGGTTATATAACCAAATTTTATGTCAAAGAGAAAACCTAAGAATTTAAATATTAGAAAGTTGATAAAATTGGGCAGTCACGGGGGCTCAATTGTTGTGAGTCTGCCAGTGTCTTTATTAACTCAACTCGGCTGGAAGGAAAAACAGAAAGTAACCGTCAAGAAGATCAATGGCGCTTTAGTGATCAGAGATTGGAAGAAACGATAGACAAGCTTTGAGGAGGATTTGTGCAAGGCGAACGTATGGAGACGAGCACGGAGCACCCGGTGCGGGAGTTTCTCAACCAGCAATCGTACGCGTACATCTGCGTTCCTTTGGGGCATTCTGCTGGGTTTGTGCTTCCGTTACAGATTCGCGAAGCTGAAAAGCAAACCTTGGTGGCTTGCAGACATTGCGGGCGGGAATGGTGGCAAACTATCCCTGACGACATTTGGCCGCGTTTCATGGCCGATGTCGCCGCTGGTAAGATCAAATAAGGAGGATCAATGCATTTGCAGACAGCAGGTGGTGCTTTCCAACGAGGCTTGAGGGTTGAACCTAAGCCCGGACAAGCGTCCGGACCACCGTCGGTTCTCATGTCGAGAGACAAGTCGAACGTTCGGAGCACGGAACCGTGGATTCCCAACCCGACATTTTTGGTGCCCAGGATGCTTGTACCACCCAAGGGTTCAGACTAGACGAGGACTGATTTCAGCCCTCTTTTTTTGTCCAAAATGCTATAATGAAACCGAGACGTGATATAATCCTTGTACCTGCTAAGTGTCCGATCGGACAGCCTGGGTGTACATAGTGGGATTATGACTAAATATGACTAAATATGATTAAGAAACCGA
>Ga0209542_10000917_pt1 | contig 70231 bp, 68 predicted proteins | sample RifCSPhighO2_01_FD_184028 | JGI IMG/M metagenome (GOLD analysis project Ga0209542, IMG submission 184028) | Soil microbial communities from Rifle, Colorado - Rifle CSP2_plank highO2_0.1 (SPAdes) (version 2) | ecosystem: Environmental > Terrestrial > Deep subsurface > Rock core/Sediment ...
TGATTTATTAAGCTTTGTTTTCAGAACCAAACAATCTTATTTCATCTTCTACTACCTTAGATACGGCTTCCATAGCGCCTGGCAGGAATTTATAGGGAACAATCTCCCCTTTTTGTAGATCTTGCAACAATCTTTCTGCAAAGGCTTTTCTTATTTCAGTATTAATGTTTATTTTGACAATTCCAAGTTTTATAGATTCTTTAATATCATTTTCTGGAGTTCCTGATCCACCGTGTAAAACCATAGGAATGTTGATTTTTTCTCGTATTTCTTTTAACCTGTCTAACCTAATATGTGGAGATTCCCCCATTGCATCAATTCCATGAAATGTTCCAACGCTGACTGCTAATACATCTACTCCTGCCTGCCTGCCGAAGCCTTGGCGTAGGCTGGTTTTTTTAACATACTCAACAGCTTCTTCTGGTTTAGTTAAAAATTCTTCTTTTATTTCAAACTTTTCCTGATAGATTCTTGAAGCATCTGTTCCTATTCTCCCCACTTCACCTTCAACCAAAACACCTTCTTGCCCGCCGAAGCCTCGGCGAAGGAGGGTCCATTTAGCATATTTTACAACTTCTTTACTTATTTTAATATTTTCTTCTAATGGTAATTTTGATCCGTCAAAATGAACCATATCGTATCCCTCATCAATAGCTTTTTTTAAATATTCAAAAGATTTTCCGTGATCTAAATTCAAAAATATAGGTAAACCGGTTTTTTTCCTTAAAAGATTCCTCATAAGAACTGCTTCTTCTAAACCAATAAACCCACTCTCTCCTTCGGAGGTCCCCAATACAATAGGAGATTTTAAGCTTACAGCAGAATTCACAATAGCTTTTAATTCTGAAAAATCAGAAAAATTAAACTGACCAATCGCCCAGCCTTCTTTATATGCTTTTTGTAGATAATATTTTAAATTTTTCATTTATTGACAAAATATTAATTTTATAATACAATATTTTTAGAACTTTAACACCTCGTGGCAGCTATGCCTAAATAGCAAAGGAGAAAAATCATGCTAATGCTATTAGAGTTTCGTAACCATCCACAAGCACAAGAAGGTGAAGTTTACTTCGGGGACCTCAGCAGTGGAGGATTCCAGAATTTAAGAATGACGACTAAACGAATGGGTACAATCCATATACCCAAGAATGCAGGCATTTTTCATTCAGATTTCTTTCCCGTCTTTGTGCAAAGATTAGAATTGGAAGCAAAAGGATATAGTATTGTAGACGATGCTTCGTCTTACGATTGTCGCCTCTGATCCAAGATGCCACATTTACCAAGTGTGGCTTTTTTATTATTTTTCTTCCTTAGAAATTTCTACTTTTTTATAATCCTGACCCTTTTTTAATAAACCATTTTTTGCTCCAAATTTAGATAAACATCCTTGTGAATTGGCCATACCTAATTGCATAGCACTTTCTATATCTTTGCCCCTTACTAATTCTGAAACAAAGCCAGAAGCGAAAGAATCTCCAGCCCCAGTTGTATCAACTATGTTGGTTTCTGCTGGAGATTTGGCTGAATAAATATATTTTCCGTCAGAAACAACCACTCCATCAGCACCTTTTGTCATTACGGTAATTCCAGGACAAATTTGATCTATTTTATCAAAAATTTCTTTTTCTTGGTCATATGGAATTTTTGTTAAGAAACTTGCCTCTTCCCTATTTAATAATAAAACGTCTATTTTTTGTAATATTTCATCAATATTTTTTAATCCTAATTGAGCTATTCCAGGATTTACTGCAATTTTTATTTTATTTTTCTTAGCGAAATCAACAATATCTTTAAATGAAGAACACATTTCTCCTGATAAAGGAGCTAAATAAATCCACTTAGCATTAATTTTATTCCAGTTAATGCCACTTTTTCCTATAATTTCAGACGCTCCCCTGTAAGCTAGAATTGTTCTGTCTTTACTTCCGCTTAATATAACAACAGAGCGATTCGTTGCTTTTTCTTTTATTGTTGAAACAAATCGAGTATCTATTTTAAATTTCTTTAACTCATTTAAAACCTCCTGCCCTGATAAATCCTGGCCAATAGAACCATAAAAAGCTGTTTTAAGTCCCTGCCGCGAAAACGTTGCGGCTGTATTTGTTCCTCCTCCGCCAGAAGTAAACATTATTTCTTCTACATCTATTTTGGATCCCAAAGGAAAACAAATATTATCACCACTTAAGTATTCCCTATTATATTTTAAAACAGTCAGGTTTTTAGGTTTAACCACAATATCTCTTGTAGCAGAACCAAAGGTTATTATGTCGTACATACTTTAGATTTATGATTTAAGAATTAAGATTCAAGAATTTATTAATTGTACTAGAATTTGAAGATATCCTCAAATATTGACAATGTTTATTAAACGTGCTAAAATTTGATTATAGTGAAGTTGATGGTTTGAGTCCCCCTTTCTTGGAGATGATAAGATGAAAACGCGAGTTATTGCTGAGCTCAAGATTCTGAACACTGTGATCGGAAGGCCAGTTACATTGGTCTTCACGCGAAACGAGGAGGATGTCATGAGTAATCCACAAGTACCAATCGAACAAGGAATCGAAATGCAGGTTACAGAAGGTGAACTCAGCGGTCTGACAAATTGGGCAATCGAAGATTTGAAGAAAAAATTAATGCCAACAATCGCATGGCTTCACAACTGGAAGAGTTGGTAGTCTTCAAAATCTTCTTTAAGAAAGGAGGTAAAGGTACAGAGCACACCATAAGTGCTCTTTTTTCTTACATAAAAATCCGCTAGAAGCGGATTTTTATAAACTTATATTTTCTATATTTCCCTGCCTGCCGACAGGCAGATATTTTCTAGATTCTAGTTTCTAGTAATTGCTTTTCTTTTTCTGAAATGGCGATCATGGTTTTTATGACAGAGTCTGGATTCAATGAAATTGAATTAAAATTAGATATATTGATTCACTCTTAATTTTTTATTAACAGCTAATTTCAGGATATTTTGTCGATTCAATTGAGAGCCAAATCCAATTTCTTTATAAAATTTTTCTAATTGCTTTGCACCTATAAATATACTCCACATATTTAAACGTTCTTTTCTTAATGATAAGTTGCACTTATATTTTAATATTTTCAATAAACTATAAACATATTTTATTTCTATTTCATTCTTCATTTCAATTCTTACATACCTACTCCTATTAAAATATACTGTCCCTTCACCAGCCATAATTCCCTTAATATAACCAACAGCAAATAATTTATTTCTTTTACAGAGGTTCTTTATATACCCATCTAGTGAAAGCACTAAATCAATTATTATAGCGCTATCACAACAAATTTTATATTTTATTATTTTATTATAATATTCCTTTTTAATTTTTATCTGTTTTGTTTTTACGCCTAATTTCCTAACGATATTCTTGGGAATATCTTTTTGCATAAAACTTTCTGGCAGGATTATATTAATATAAAAATAATTTTTTGGAAAATACCATTTTAACCAGTTAATAAAAAATTTAATAACATCTAAATTAGAATTAGTAAATCTTAGTTTTCTAGGAATTTTTTTACCACTTAAACCCGTATCACCCTCCGCAATATAAAGAGCATATCCTTCTGTAAATTTTTCATCAATCTCAAGAATTCGAGGAATCATTACAATATTTCTACCATGCGATCCATTTATTCTAAAACCTTTAGTATTTTTATATAATTCTTCGCGATTAATCCCAAAGCTATCAATTATACTTATCCATCTTATAAAAGAATGATATTTTGCTAATCTAAAATCATGTTTTACATTTGGATAATTTATTTTCAAAACTTCTTTATTAAATTTCTTTAAAGTTCCGTATTTAGTGATAATTAATTTCTTTATCCCTGCAACAAAAAATGGTTCAATTCTAATATAAATGGCAGGATTTTGAGACAAGCGCTCATAAATATCTAGCTTATTATTTTGGCTGCCTTCGGTTTTCATATTCAGTTATATCAATCATAGTTTTAAGTATTGCATCCGATGAAAGAGAAATGGATTCTATACCAAGATCAACTAAGAATTCCGAAAAATCTTTAAATGTTGATGGAGCATCGCCACAAATTCCTGAATATTTACCCATTTCTTTACAGGTTTTCACAGCTTTCCTAATTAATTCTTTCACCGCTTCATTGTTTTCATTTCCAATACTAGAAATTCCTCCATTGTCTCTATCTAATCCTAATGTTAACTGAGTTAAGTCATTTGAACCAATAGAAAATCCATCAAAAATTTCTAAGAATTCATGAGCCAAAATAACATTAGCTGGAATTTCACACATAACGAAAACCTTAAGTCCTTTTTCATTCTTTGAAAGTCCGGCTTTTTCCATAATCTCTATAACTTTCTTTCCTTCTTCAACAGTTCTACAGAATGGAACCATAACTTGAACATTATCTATTCCAAATTCTTCTCTAACCTTTTTAATTGCTTTACATTCTAAAATAAATGCTTCCTTAAAGCTATCATGATAGTATCTGGAAGCCCCTCTAAAGCCTATCATTGGATTTTCTTCGTTAGCTTCATACAATTCTCCGCCAACTAATTCTCTATATTCGTTTGTTTTAAAATCAGAAAACCTAACAATCACTTGCTTTGGATAAAAAGCAGCTCCTATTCTAGCAACTCCTTCCGCTAATTTATCAACATAAAATTGAGTTTTATCTTCATACCCTAAAGATAATTTATCTATTTTACTTCTTAGGGCTGGTTTTAAGCTTTTATAATTTATAAGAGCATTAGGATGAATTTTTATAGTATTAGCAATAATAAATTCTTCTCTGGCTAACCCTACTCCATCATTTGGTATAAAACTTAAATTAAATGCTTGGCCCGGATCTCCAACATTCATTGATATTTTTGTTTTTGGTTTCTGAATATTTGAGATATCTGTTTTATTTATTTTAAAATCAATAATGCCCTCGTAGACATATCCTTCTTCTCCTTTAGAACAATCTACAGTAACCTCTTTTCCAGTTTTTAGTTTTTTTGTGGCGTCATCTGATCCTACTATACAAGGAATTCCAAGTTCTCTTGAAACAATAGCCGCGTGCGCTGTCCTACCTCCTTGATCTGTAATAATAGCAGAAGCCAACTTCATAGCCGGAACCCAGTCTGGATCCGTCATACCTGTAACCAAAACTTCTCCCTTCTTAAACTTTCCAATATCTTTAGCCGACATTATCACATGAGCTTTTCCAGATCCTATTTTACTACCAACGCTCATACCTTCAGCAAGAGTTTGTAGTTTGTGGTTAGTAGTTAGTAGTTCGTAATCTTCTAGCACGCTAAGATTCTTCTTACTTTGCACTGTTTCTGGTCTAGCTTGAACAATATATAATTTATTTTCTTTTCCGTCTTTCGCCCATTCCATATCCATAGATTTTTGGTAATGATCTTCAACCAGCATCGCCCATTTGGCTAATTGTAAAATTTCATCATTAGATAAAACAAAATTCTTTCTTTCTTTTTCTGTTGTGTTTATATTTTTTATAGGTTCTTTTTCATCTTTAGCCTGCCCTGAGCCTACCGAATGGGTATAAATCATCTTTAGCAACTTAGATCCAACTTTCTTTTCTATAATAGGTTTAAAACCCTTTTTCAAAGTTGTTTCAAAAACATAATACTGATCTGGCTCAACTCTACCTAAAACAACATTTTCACCTAATCCATAACTGGCATTTATTAACACAACGTCACCGAATCCAGATTCTGTATCGCATGAAAACATCACTCCAGAGGCCCCTAAATCAGATCTGACCATCTTTTGTACTCCGGCCGACAAACCAACCTTCAAATGGTCAAATTTCATCTCATAGCGATATACGATAGCTCTATCAGTAAACAAAGAAGCAAAACACTTTTTAACAGCTTCTAAAATATTTTCAGGCCCCTGAACATTTAAAAATGTCTCTTGTTGTCCAGCAAAACTGGCTCCGGGTAGATCTTCAGCAGTGGCTGAAGATCTAACAGCAACATCGGTATTCTCTTCTTTATATAATTCTGATAATTTTTTATAACTTGAAACTATTTCATCAGCCAAATCTTCTGGAAACTTAGCTGATTTTATTAACTCTCTTATTATCTTTCCCCTCTTTTGGAGATTTTTAATATCATGAACATCTAAATCTTTTAAGGTATCTGAAATTTTTTCAGTAAGATTATTACTTTTTATAAAATAAAAATAAGCTGACGCAGTTATTGCAAACCCATTAGCCAAATTAACTCCTTTAGAAGTTAAATTATTATACATTTCCCCAAGAGAGGCATTCTTGCCTCCAACTAAAGGAACATCTTTAATCCCCAATTCTTGAAACCAAAGTATATTTTTTTGATTTTCCATAAATTTATTATACACCAATAATTTACAATACAAAATGCCTCAGAAGAGGCATTTTGTGAAATAAATTATTTAAATTATAGTTTTTTAGCAACAAAATTAGCGAACTCCGCTAACCTACATGAATAGCCCCATTCGTTGTCGTACCAGCCTACTACTTTTACTAAATTATCATTGACCATTGTTTCAGCTAAATCCACAATCACCGAATGAGAATCTCCCTTAAAATCCATGGAAACTAATTCATTTTCCTCAACCCTTAAAATTCCTTTAAAATTATCTTGCATCGCGGCTTTTTTAAAAGCTTCATTCACCTCTTCTTTGGTCGTTGGTTTTTCAACATTTACGATCAAGTCTAAAAGAGAAACAACGGGAGTCGGCACCCTAATAGCAATACCATCTAATTTTCCGTTTAATTCAGGCATTATTTTGCCGATTGCTTTAGCAGCGCCAGTACTAGTAGGAATAATGTTTATTGCTGCTGCCCTGGCTCTCCTTAAATCCTTATGAGGCAAATCTAGTATTTTCTGGTCATTAGTATAGCTGTGGATCGTGGTCATAAATCCTTTTTCAATTTTAAAATTGTCGTGCAATACTTTTGCCATAGGAGCTAAGCAGTTGGTAGTGCAAGACCCCATATCCATAACATCAATTTTTCCATCATAACTGTCAGCATTGACTCCTAGAACAAAACCGGGCATATCTTTTCCTGGAGCTGAAACAATTACTTTTTTAGCTCCAGATTTTAAATGCTTTGCGGCATCCTGGCCAACGAATAAGCCCGTGCACTCTAAAACAATATCAACTCCAAGTTTTTTCCAAGGAAGCTTTTCAATTTCTTTTTCGGCTAAGACTTCGTATTTTTTCTGATTAACCAAAATAAACCCCTCACCAAAATTTACCTCACCGTCAAACGTTCCGTAATTAGAATCATATTTTAAAAGGTGGGCTAAGGTTTTAGTGTCGGTTAAATCATTAATGCAAACTACATCTAAATCAGGATATTTTTCTATTATCCTCTTAAATGTTTGGCGGCCTATCCTGCCAAAACCATTGATAGCAATTTTAGTCATGAAACTTGAAACATGAAACATGAAACATTGTTGCGATTTTTGCTTTATGCTTCATGCTTTATGTCTTATGATTTAATACCAAGTAATTCGTCTACTCTTTCTTTATCAAAACCGATTACCACATTTCCATCTATATCAATAACTGGAACACCCATTTGTCCTGAAATTTCAACCATTTCTTCTAATTCTTTTTGATCTACAGAAACATCGACTTCATCATAAGAGAAACCCTTTGATGTTAAGTATTCCTTTAAACTCTTGCAGTAAACGCAAGTTGGTGTTGTATATATTTTAATCATTTTTTCAAAAATTTACTTCTTATTATTACTGACCAGTAGCTGGAGTTGGAGTTGGATTATATGGTTCTTTTAAATTAAATCCTTGTGGGAAAAATAGTTTTCCATCTTTAGTGGCATAGCTATCAAAAGTTTGACCAGATACGGTAATTTGGAACTTTACAAGTCCATTATCTCTTGAAATATCTCCCAATGTAGCTGTTGCCTGTCCCTGTAAAAGATTATTGTTTATATAATCAACGGATGATTTAGCTATTGTTTGATCAGATGGACCAAGATTCATTAAAACTATAATTCCTGTTATTAAAACAAAAACTATAGCTACCGCCATCAGAATCATATTTCTGTCTATCTTCTTTGTTTTCTTTATTTTCTTTATTTTATCTTGAATATTCTTGATTATTATTTTTATGTCCATAGAATTTTTTTATCTGATTAATTAATATTTTTAATTATAATTCAAGTGAGGGAGAAAGTAAATAATGGTGAGCGAGAAGAAATTGAAATGGCTTTTCAATTTTTATGAGCCCATTATTTCCTTTCGATCGAACGCAGAATTATATGAATCCCTTAAAGGATTCATATAATATTTAATTAGTAAAGCAAATTTAGGTTTTAGTGAATTTATTCTCTTTAAAATCGTATACAACAAGTGCTCCAAAAGGTAATTCCAAGTTTATTATATCCTCGTCCTTAATATTTTCAATATACTTTACGATAGCTCTTAAGCTATTATGGCTGGCAACAACCATAAGATCTTTACCTTTTGACAAATCTTTAAGTATATATTTTTTAAAAAACGGTAAAACTCTTTTTAAAGTATCATTAAATGATTCTGCTCCAGGAGGTTTTCCATGAAACGCTCTTCGCCATTCCTGAAATAACTTTTCTCCATACTTTTGCTTTGTTTCTTCTTTGTCTAATCCTTGAATATCGCCATAATATCTCTCATTAAGTTTTTCAGAAACATACGTAGGAACATCAATATCTCTTAATCTGTCAAAATTCCCCCATTTTTGCATTTTCCCGCCATCTAAATGAATAAACAAAGGGTATTTATCTGGAACAGTATCGTACATTCTTAATATGGTTTCAAGGCACCTTATTAATGTATTTGAATATATAGCATCAATCTTAAGGTTTTTTAAATCAAGTTTTTCTGCTATTTCTTTAGCCTGAGTTTTACCTTCTTCAGATAAAGGATTATCCACCCAGCCTGCAAACCTGTTATCTTTATTCCATTGCGACTTTGAATGCCTTAATAAATATAATTTTGCCATTTAGTTTATAGTTTATAGTTTATAGTTTGTAGATTTTTATACTCACTACTCACTAAAAACTAATTACTAGTTTTTAATTCTTGTTCAATTTCTAATAATCTATTATATTTTACAACTCTTTCTTCTCTTGTATATGCTCCTGATTTTATGAAATCAGCTCCTACTCCAACTGCTAAATCAGCTATAAAGTTATCTAGAGTTTCGCCAGATCTGTGACTAACCATGATTTTCCATCCATATGATTTTGCCATATTTACAGCTTCTATTGTCTCAGAAACGCTTCCTATTTGATTTAGCTTTATTATTATACCATTGCAAGCCTTCTTGCTTTCAGCTTCCTTGATTCTCTTAATATTAGTAGTAGTCAAATCGTCTCCTATAATTATTGTATCTTTAAGTTCTTGCTTTATTTCTTTAAAACCTTCCCAATCTTCTTCTGAAAAAGCATCTTCTATTGAAATAATAGGAAATCTAGAAACTAAATCTTTATAAAAATCTATTAATTCCTGCCTGGAGAATTCTCTTCCTTCTAAAATATATTTTCCGTCTTTATATAATTCTGTAGCTGCTACATCTATTGCTATTTTAGCATCAAAATCTCCTATAGCATTTTTAAGCATATATAATGCCTGTTCTGCCTTAGAGATCATAGGAGCATACCCCCCCTCAAATCCCATTTCTGGTAATTCACCAAAACTTTCTTTTATTATTTGAGTTAGTTTCTCAAAAACTTTACTGCCTATTATTAAATTTTCGGTAAAAGTTTTCTTTTGAGGCATAACCATGAATTCCTGAACATCTAATTGGTTTTTAGCGTGAGCACCTCCATTTATTATATTAAAACTAGGCAAAGGCATATTAAGGTTGTTTCCTGAAATATTTGAAATATGCTGATAAAGAGGAATTTTATTAACCGCAGCTCCAGCTCTAGCTACTGCCATTGAAACTGGCAAAATAGCATTGGCTCCTAATTTTGATTTATTTTTTGTCCCATCAAGCTTAATCATAACTTCATCTATAGCTTTCTGTTCTAAAGGATCCATACCAACTAACGCTTTAGCTATAATATTATTTACATTATCAACTACTTTCTTAACACTTCTTCCATCTTCATCTCTCAATTCTAATGCTTCATTAGCACCACTTGAAGTTCCAGAAGGACAAGAATCTATGAAAACATCATTTCCAACATGAAGTTCTACTTCAACTGTAGGCTTTCCCCTAGAATCTAAGATTTCCCTAGCTATAATTTCTTTTATTTTACTCATGTTTATTTCTTTTATGATTTTCTTTTTTTATGTATTCATAAGCCGATAGAGCAGATGAAGCTCCTTGGCCAGAAGCCATGACTATTTGCTTATACTTTGAAACATTGCAATCCCCTGCTGAAAAAAGGCCAGGTGTTTTTGTTTCAAGCGTTTTAGGATCAAAAACTATTTCTTTATTTTCATTCAACTCTACTAAATCATTAACGAAAGAAGTCGATGGAACATATCCTATTTCAACAAAAACTCCTTGAACATCTAAAGTTTTTTCCCTTGGCTCGCCGGCTTGTCCCGCCGAAGATTTATCGAAGGCGGAAGCTTTAGCGGAGGCGGCTTCATTACTTACATCTTCATAGGTAATGGATTTTACGAATTTATCTCCTTCAATTCTGGCAACTTTTGCGTTTTTAATAACTTCTATATTCTTATAACTTCCAACCAACTCTTGATTTTCTAAATCAGCTTTCACTGTATCTGAATATTCTAAGATATAAATTTGCTTAACGTAATTAGATAAAAATAAAGCTGATTCAAATCCGTTATTACCACCCCCTATAACAGCGACAACTTTATCTTTAAATACAGGCCCGTCGCACAATGAACAATAACTTACTCCCTTTCCTGCAAACTCTTCTTCTCCGGGTATATTTATCTTTCTTGATTCAGCGCCCGTGGCAACAATAACCGAAGTCGCTTGATATTCTTTTCCATTTTTTAAATGAATTAAGAAGTCTTCTCCAGATTTTTCAATTTTTTCAACTTCTCCCTGCAAAATCTCTAAATTATTTTCCTTAGCTTGTTTTTTATAAATATCTACTAAATCGGGGCCAGAAATTTTGGTAAAGCCTGGATAATTTTCAATATCAACGGCTTTTTTAGCTACTTGACCACCAATATCTTTTGAAATAATTAAAATGCTCAGACGCTGTCTGGCTGCATAAATTCCGGCCGAAATTCCAGCTGGCCCTGCTCCTATAATAATTAAATCGTAAGTTTCCATGATTTAAAATGTATGATTTAAGATTTAAGAATTGTTTTTTATTTATTCCTGATTCATGAATCTTATCTCCTGAATCTCGTTATACTATATTCACCGGCCTTCTAATAATAAAAGAATGTATATTCAAAACTGTTGTTTCCATGATTCTTTGAATAGCTTCTTTAGAATTAAAAGCATTATGAGGGGTAATTATTACATTATCCCTTTCCATTAAAATATGGTTTTGAAGCATTGTCCTAACATCGCACTTTTCACCAAAACCTTTAGTTAGAATCTCTTTTTCTTCTTTAATATCGCATTCTCCTTCTAAAACATCAAGTCCTGCTCCAGCTAACAAACCTGAATCTAAAGCACTTACTAGAGCCGATGTTTCAACAACTCCTCCTCTAGCAGTATTTATTAAATAAGCTCCGTTTTTAATTAAATAAATATTAGCCGAATTAATTAAATGGTGAGTATATTTATTATATGGCACATGCAATGTTATAATATCAGATTTTTTTAAAAGATCTTCAAAAGATACATATGTAAAACCAATTTTTTTAGCTAATTTCCTATCTTGATTGACATCAAAACCCAAAATATTCATCTCAAAACCTTTAGCTATTCTGGCAACATGAAGACCAATATGTCCTAACCCTACTACTCCTATGGTTTTTCCCTTTAAATCAAAACCCCTAAAACCATCTGCTTGAAAACCGGATTCCTTCACCTTTTTAACTGATTTATAAATATTCCTTGATAAATCTAAAATCAAAGCAAACGTATGCTCTGCAACCGTATTCTCTCCGTAAGTAGGTATATTGCAAACTGAAATTTTTCTATTTTTAGCTGACTCTAAGTCAATATGGTCAAAACCGGTTGACCTAGTTGCAATCATTTTTAATTTTGGCAATTGTGATATTACTTCTGCATTAATTTGCGAATCAGTAAAAACAGATATTACTTCAGCATCTTTAGCTAAACTAATATTATCTAAACTAAGTTTTTCTTCAAAAAAACTAATATCAGCTCCATGAAGCTGATTTTTTAAATAATCTTTTTCCCAATTTTCTATCTCAAAAAATATTATTTTCATTTTATCATTCTATAATAATTTAAAAATAAAAAAAAGCCCAAATGAACTTGGGCCAGAAAACTACTCCTCATGTCAATGGAATCGTATTTTCGTGTACTCTTTAGGAAGCATACCCTTACAGGGCTGATAGAGATAATCCCACACTGCCCTACCACATAAGCGATCAAATGTTTCGTAATTTATCACGTTTGGATCAATTTTTGCTTGGCGTCTTTCTGTGTTAGCTTTTCGATCAAATTCCTCTGCCAATGCCATTAAAAATATACCTGACATTTGAGAAGACCAATGAATTTTATCAAACGCAGACTCTGCCGTAAACCAATCAAGCAATGCCCTGTCTGTAGTATTTGTTTCAACGCATTCATAAAGAATTTGAGCCAACTTCCTGATACAGAACTTTCTTACTAATGCATCAAAAATGATTCTATCCATGTTATATCCTCCTTTTGAAAGTGAAAAGAACCAATCTCAACCTCATTAAATATACGTTCTCGCATCTCACTTGTCAATAAAAAAACCGCCCAGAAAGCGGTCTCTTTAATCAGTAGGTCTATTTATTTTATTGTCTTTATATACTCTTTAATTTCCTTGCCAAACACAGGATCCTTTGCGGCTAAATAGATAAATGATTTCAGCCATTTTGATTTATCTCCGCATTCTAGCCACTCACCCTTAACATCATATCCATATAATGGCATACCGTCAGACAGCATTTTATCAAAAACCTCCCCTAAAATTATTTCCCCCTTTTTACTTGGATGGGCTTTTTTAAGATAACTGAAAACTTCAGGTGTTAATATATATCTTCCAACTATTACTAAGTCAGACTTTATTTCAGAAGGATCCGGTTTTTCTATTATTTTTTTTATTTTATAAAGCCTATTAGATATTTTTTCTACTGCTACTGATCCATAAGCTGGTATTTTATCTCTTGGAATAGATTTTAAAGCAATAACAGGAGCATTATTGGTCGTTTTGAATATTTCCATTAACTGTTCAATAGCTGGAACATCAGATTCTATAATATCATCGCTCCAAGAAACTGCTACTGGCTCTGATCCTACAAACTTTCCAGCCTGTAAAATAGCATGACCATCGCCTAATGGAAGTTTTTGAACAGCAAAAGAGAATTTTATATCTTCAAATGTAGCTTCAAAATCTTTTAATTCTTTAAGTATCTTGTCTTTTTTCCTTTTAATAAGAAGTTTTTCTAATTCTGGAGAAGTTTTAAAGTAATTCATGATCATTTTCTGCTTTGGGCTGATTACAAAAATAACCTCCTTTATTCCAGATTTCTTAACTTCTTCTATTATGTATTGGATCATAGGCTTATCTACCAAAGGAAAAAACTCTTTAGACACAGCTAAAGACAATGGCAAAAATCTTGTTCCCAATCCAGCTACCGGAATAATTGCTTTTTTTATCTCTAATTCTCCCTCCATAAAAATGCGGTACTAATTATTATAACGACACTAATTACCTGCCTGCCGGTAGGCAGGCGAATTGCACATCAATTCACTAATAATACTGATATTCGTAGATTCGAGTGCATTTGTATATTGGAGTCGCTTATTTTTTTATTTTTTAAATCTTAAGAATGCAGGTATTTCCCACTCTTTTTCCTGTTGAGACTGCTTTTGAGCTTCTTCTTCTTCGGCTCTCTTTATCTCTAAAGCAGACCTCCTAATCGCCTTTTTCTGACCCACATCTACAATGCTTAATTTAGCTGAATTAGCAAATGCAGCTGACTTAGCCGATTCGGTGATAATGTCAACACTATTAAAGGCTGGTATTAAATTATCGTTTAAAATAACCTCTTCTCTTCTTTCAACTTCTTTTGGCTTATTTTCTTTTTTCTTCTTGATTATTGGATTTTTTTTAACTACTTTTTTAGGTTTTTTCCCGCCTTTGGACGGGATCCCGTCATCTGCGGTGACTTTCTTGATTGTTTCTTTTTTTGCTATTTCTTTCTGGATTTCTTTTTTTTCAGATACTTTTGCCTCTTTAGCCATAGAAGGACCTGTCATTAAAAGAGTTGTTTTTATCTTATTCTTATATTCTGAACTTTTTGATATTCCAAATATTATTTTAGCTTTTTGATTCTGTTCTGCTATCATTCTACTTATCTTATCAACTTCCATCATACTTAAATTATTTCCTCCTGCGATATTAAAAAGTATTTTTTCTACAGTAAAATTATTATTTTGATACAAAGGATTATTCAATATTTCATTCATTATCTTTTCTGAGCTATCTTTACCTGAAGCTTCAACTGTATTTAAGAAGGCTAAATTGCCCTTTCCTTGCAATATAGACCTTAAATCAGCAAAGTCTATATTGATCACGCCTGGACTGTAAATTAAATCTATCAAGCTTTCTAATGATCTTATTAAATTCTTGTTTATCATTGAAAAAGCCTGAGTAATAGAAGTACTTTCGTCTATAATTTTAAAAATCCTTTCGTTTGGTATCGTAACAGAAACATTTAACAGGTTTCTTAGATCTGAAAGATACTTTTGAGCTATTTTATGCTTATTACTTCCCTCAAATTTAAAAGGCAAAGTAAATATTCCAAAAGTAATGCAATCGAATTTTTTTGAAATCTCGGCAAAGACTTCGGTAGCTCCAGATCCAACTCCGCCACCCAAAGAAGCAACTAAAATAACAATATCTTGGTTTTCAAAAAGACCTTCTATTTTTTCTCTTTCGTTTTCAGCTGCTATTCTAGCTAATTCAGGATTTAATCCTGTTCCTAATCCATGAGTCAATTCCTGGCCAAACAACAAATGTTTTATTCCATTATTCTTTTTAATAAACCTTGAGTCTGTATCTGCAATAACGAAATTAGCTTTTCCAAGGGATTTTCCAATTTCAGAGACTATTGCTCCCCCACCTCCCCCAATTCCAATAACCTTTATTTTTGCTCTAAATAAATTATTTGGCAAGAAACTATCTAAAGCTTTTGATCCTGCGCTTCTAACTGGGTTAGATTTAGTCTTCGCAACTCTAACTTTTTTACTAGGTTTTATTGCCTTCTTCGCCTTAAGAGGCCTTCTATTGACTATTGGTTTCTTTTTTGGTTTTGAGATATTTTTCTTAATAAATTTCTTTTTAACAATAACTTTTTTTGTAATTTTTTTAGCAATTTTCTTTTTAGTTTTTCTCTTAACTGAAACGGCTACCTTCTTTTTTAAGGTTTTTTTAGTCTTAACAGAATTAGCCTTCTTGACAACTTTTTTCTTTAAAGGTTTTTTAGATTTTTTTAACTTCTTTGTTGCCATTAATATAGTCTACCCCGTTAGAGTTTTTTTTCAAGTCTTTAGAAGAAAAAGCCTCTAAGAATATTAGAGACTATAAAAGCCTTAGTCGATTTATATTATTCATGAATAATAATTATTTTAGTCCTAGAACTTCGCCCAGATACTATTTCTATTAAAAGAGGACTAGTTTTAAAGTATTGAGCGAGTAATTTTATAATAGCTTCATTGGCTTTCCCTTGCTGCGGAGCTTCTTTGACAAAAGCGACAAAATTACTTTCGTCGATTTTTTGAATCCGATTTTCCCTTGAATTAGGTTTTGCTTTTAGAATAATTTTCACCCTGTCAGAAGTTATAGGCAAAAAATATTTTTAGATAAAATATTTTTTACTTGTACTTAATTAAATTACTATTGCTTTACTTGAATAGCCCTTAGAATTTTTTAATATTATATCCAAACTTCTAACGGGGTTCATACTTTTATTTCGAAACAATCGTATTTATGTCCTTTATAATATCCTGAATTATCCATCATCTTAAAATTCCTATTAAGGTAAAACTGAACTGCGTCGTATTCTGTAAATGAATAAGCATGCAAAGTATCAAATCCGTTTTCTTTAGTAAACTTTTTAGCGAATTCTATTAGCTCAGACCCCATTCCTTTATGTTGAAAATCCTTTCTTACTGCTAAAGTTTCAATGCTTACCTTATTTTTTCTCTTTCTCAAGCTGATAATAGCAACCACTTGCCCACTTTCCTCTAAAACAAAATATTCTCCCTTTTTAATTTGATCTAAAATAAACTTTTCATCGTCCCAAACGAATCCTGGAATATCTAATTTTAATAAACTTATTATTTCTATAATTGACTTTACGTCCTTTTCTTCTGCTTGTCTTATATTCATTTATCCTATCAATTAATAAAATTATAAATAAATTCTATCACAAATATTAATAATTTAAAACAAAAGACCATCTTTTAATGGTCTTTTGTTTAAACTGAAATTTATGAAAAATGTTTTTTAATAAACGCTCTTCCAGATCCCGATTTCAGATATTTTTCAAATTTAAAAGATATATACTTATCTTGAGCAGCAAAGTAGAATTCTAATTTTATTGGTAAACGATTTGATGTAGCAGATATCTGACCCTTACTATGTCTATCTATTCTATCTTCTATATCATTAGTACAACCAACATAATAGCCATCTCTACATTTTAAACTGTAGACGTAATACATAATAATTTTTGCTTCAGCAAACCAAATCCTGCTTTCGCTCGTCTTAGCGGATTTCATCTCGCCGAAGCCGAGCTTCAGCAAACCGAATCCTGCTTTCGCTCGTCTTAGCGGATTTCATCTCGCCGAAGCCGAGCTTCAGCGAGGCGAATCCTGCTTTCGCTCGTCTTAGCGGATTTCATCTCGCCGAAGCCGAGCTTCAGCGAGGCGAAGGCGGACCCAAGGGGATTTGAACCCCTGATCTCCTCCGTGACAGGGAGGCGTGTTAACCGGGCTACACCATGAGTCCATTTCGGCCTATTGGCCTCAATGTAAACTATTTTGCTTCGCTCAATGTAAACTATTCTGTTTACGCTGAGGAGTAAATTGTCAATTTACGACGAAGTGTGCCGAGGGTGGGAATCGAACCCACGACCTTAGCGTTACTCACCCACCAACATTTTTAGTGCCTATGGCAGGAATTGAACCTGCGACCCATGCCTTATGAAAGCATTGCTCTGCCACTGAGCTACATAGGCATAAATATAGGTGGGTGAATAGCTACGCTCTTACTTCACCCCGTCACTATTTTGCCATTGTTTTTCTTGCGCAGTGCGTGCATCGAATAGGTGCATCCCTTGTTGGGCGAAGCGCTGCGCCCATGACAGGATATTGCTATTCGCAACTCACGCTTCGCTTTGTTATACATTTGCAAAATAGTGACGGGACAAGCCTGAGAGCTACCCCGGCATTTTCAGTTTTAAAATACTTATTTTTTTATCTCTCGTCCATCCCTTAATCTCTATTTCTCTCTTAGATGCTTTTGATCTATTATTATAAATTTCAGTATAAACAATTTTAACCGGTTTGTGACTAGCAGTATATTTACCCCCTTTTCCATTTCTATGTTTATTAAATCGTTCTTCAACATTAATGGTTATACCTGTGTAGAGACTTCCATCTTCACACTCTAAGATATAAATAAACCATTTTTTCATATTGAAAGTCTTTCGACAAATTTGACAAGCTCGCTATAGACAACTCCACTTACCATGAGCAAACCTGAGTTACCTTGGTATTTTTAGTTTGTAGTAAATAGTTAGTAATGAGTAGAAAAATCTACAAACTACTAACTACAAACTACTCACTAATTGTTGGGCCTCTCCGATTTGCACGGAGGTCTGGAGCTTCTTTTTGTACCTACTGTTTCCAATAGGAATGGACTATACCACTTACCTAAAACCTAGGTAATTCCTATTATAGTCTCTGAACCTTCCCTATTTCTAAGGCTTGGCTGCTGATTGCCAAATTTTTTCTCTTTTTGGCGTTCGCACTTATCTTTTCAGATTATGCTTTAGCGAGAAAAACTTCAGACCTACTGATTAAAGGTTTCCGTTATGAAATTTAAATATTTTATAGCGAAAATTATTAAAAGCGAGGAGGTTTATACTTTGTATAAGCCGACGAGCTTTTGGAAATTTGCAGCTGAAATATTTAAATTGTAATAGGAAAATCTTTAGTCAGTAGGTCTATCATGGGTTTCCAGCAATTTAAGGAATTTTTCCGATATATGTTACCATATATGGTCACATTTAACCCATAAAATATATGGGTTCATATGAGACTCCCGAGGTACTACTCCTCTAAGGCCCACGTCAGGGCTACGGGTACTAAAAGCACCTTTATAACCCATGTTCTAATTTTTACCACAAAAATTTAATAAAAGCAATAAAAAATCAGAAGAACAATCTCCTGATTATCATAAATCTTCTTCGTCTTCTCTTTCCTCTCCTTCAAGCTCTCTTTCTACATCTATTACTATTTCATCAAGCAGATATTCACGCCCTTCCTTCCAATAGGCATACCTCATTTCACTCATTATTGCATTAGCAATCTCAATATCTGTCTTAGATAAAGCTTCTTGATAAAATTTAAGACTTTTTAGGGCAGTCATTAGATCTATACCCAATTCACCACAAATAGCCTTAAAATTCTGAAAGTTCAAATCACTGATTTTGTAATCCCTTCCTTCTAACTCTGTAATCGATACCCCGTATTTTTCTTGAATTATTTTACAGACATGATCTCTTGATACACCAGAATTGTTACTCGCTTCATACTGGTAAAACCAACAGTCTATATATTCTCCAATGTAGTCTTTCAAGGCTTCAAACGCTGTCTCTAATTCTTCATCAGATTGCATGACGATTCTCCTTTCAAAGAGCTGTGCTTATAATCTAATACAAAACAATATAAGAAGCAATAATGGCTGCCGTCTCACCTCGCAAGGTAAGTTTACCTAAACTGGCTATTTTAAAATTGTTTTCTTTAGCTAATCTCAATTCTTCTTCGTCCCAACCGCCTTCAGGTCCTATAAAAATTCCTATTCTCTGTTTTCCATGAAACGATACATCTTTTAAATTCTTTCCACTGCCATCGAAAAATAAATTTATATCGTTCATTGAAGCTCTTTTAATAGCCGTATTAAAATCTGCAACATCATGCAAAATAGGAATCATTCCCCTACCCGATTGCTCAGCTGACTCCTTAGTTATTTTTTCCAGACGAGATTTATTTAAATTTAATTTAACTGTTCTCTTTGAAATAATTGGCATTATTTCTTTTACCCCAATTTCTGTGGCTTTTTGAACCACTAATTCAAAATTTTCTTTTTTCAAAACTGAACAGTATAAAACTACATTTGCAAAAGCTTCATTTTTATTTTTATAAAATTCTTCAACCCTTATTTCAACAAAATCTTTTCCTAAAATACCTATAGTTCCTAAAACTTCGTTTAATTTCCCGTCAGCTAAAATAACCTTCTCTCCCTCCTTTAACTTCAAAACGTTCCTCATTTGACTGACGACTTCTTTTTCGTAAATTCTAATATTCCTTTCATGCCCCTCAAAATGAGATAGAAACCTATGAATTTTCACCACGTTAGAAGCACGTTACATGGTAGTTTGTTGCTACTTTAAACGATACTTTATTAGTGTTTATTACCCCGTTCATCCAGACAGAACTTCTAACGGGTTCATTTGTTTAGATAATAAGCTCTTTTATTTTGCTCAAATCTTTCAATTGCGTAGCGTAACATTGTCCTAGGCATAATATTACAATACTTATCTAAGAAAGCCAATTCTGTTACAATAGATTTTTTACCAACTTCTCTTAACATCCACCCCGTCGCTTTATGAATAAGATCATGTTTTTCTGGTAATAATATTTCTGCAATGTTTATTGTGTCCTTATAATGCCCCTGACTAATAAAATAAGCTGTTGAAACAATGGCTACTCTTTTTTTCCAAATATTTTTTGACCTAGCAAGCTTATATAATATTTTTTTATCTTTATCATACAGAAAGTGGCCTAAAATATATGAAGCTGAAGTATCAACCAAATCCCAATTATTCACACGATCAATATTTTTGATATAAAAATTGACAACCTCTTTTTTTTCTTGATCACTTCCTTTCTCATAGCGCATAACCAATATCTCTAAAGCTACAAAACGATGTTCATGAATCTTACTCTTTAATAGCCTTTTAATATCAATAAATGATAATTCCTGAAATTGATGAGCAATTTTCCGTTGTTCTGGGGCTGTGATTCCTAAAAAAATATCTCCTTCCCCATATTGTCCTTTTCCTGTTTTAAAAAACCACGCAGATGATTTGGCTCTTTCTTTGTTACTTGATTTTTTGAGTTTTTTAATTAAATCTGTATAACTGTTTATCATCTTTATTAATCTTAGCAAAAAAAGAGCTGTTGCGAAACCGTGGTTTCGCAACAGCTATAAAATTCATTCTCCGCCGATGGCGATTCTGTAACCTGCCCTTTCGCGCGGATTAATATCTATAAACATTTCACCCATTCCAAAACTAAGCGCTAAAGCTTCTCCCCATGATCGCGGAAGCAACTTTCCAAAACCAATCACCCATTTCATTATCCAGGGAACCCAGATATCAATCTGCCCAGTTTTAACTGCTTGGACAATGGCTTTTCCTACCATTTCAGGAGATATGGGCTTTGGCCAACTAAGCGGTTTGGCGCCAGCAATCATTTGAGTATTTACTATCGAAGGCAAAACATGAGAAACTTTTACCCCAGTATGGCGAAGCTCAACCCTCATTGATTCACTCAAGAGAATCACACCGCCCTTAGTCGCTGAGTAAACAGCGCCTCCAGCAATTGGAATAACTCCCAACATACTGGCAGAATTCACAACATGACCGTAGCCTTGTCGTATCATTCCCGGCAAAACAGCTCTCATTCCATAGATAACACCCTTAAGATTGATATCTATTTGATTTTCAATGGCATCATCGCTCATCTCGAGAAAAGGGCCAATCGGCATAATGCCTGCATTGTTTATCAAAACGTCTATTACATCATATTTCTTTATCAACTTAGCCCAATCATTACGAGACGTAACGTCAAGTTCAAAGTCAGATCCACTAAGATCACATCCAACAACTTGTGCGCCAGCATTTTTGAAGGCTTCTTTACAAGCTAACCCAATACCACGAGTTGCTCCAGTAACAACTACTAAACAGTCTTGGATGTTTTTGGTTTTGCCTATTTGATCTACCTGACCATAAATAGATAATTGAGTCGCCATAATCAACGCTCCTTCTAAAGGGTTTGTGAAACGAACTATTTAACCTTGAAGTCAATACTGAATCACAATTTAAAATAAATCAAGCTTAAGATCTAAAAATTTCTAAGAATGTTTTGCTTTAAATAACCAATGAGCTTGACACTAAAAAAGCGCCCAATAGCGCTCTTTAGTTATCTGGTTTTAATCTTAATGCGAGACCGATTAAAAATTTCCATCTGTTCTTCATTTGCCCTTTCTGCTGCTTCCTTTATCACCTCTTTCTTTCGTTCTTCTGATGCATGTAAAAAGAAATCAGAAAATCCATGAAAACTTTCTTTTCGCTCTTCTTTGTTGATTTTAAAAATTTTGAAAAAGTTCATAAACATTGTTGTAATTCTTCTTTAGTATAACCTCTTTCTAATTGCTCGTCAACATTTTTACTTGATATAATTTTTGTAATTCTTTCTACGATATTTTTTTCAAAGTCTTTTTTTACGATAAAAATAGTAACATCTTCATTAAAATCTTTTAGAACTTTTTTAATTGTTTCTCTAGCTCCTAAAAATTGTTCAACAAATGCTGATTTAGGAATATTCCTTCCTTCTGCGTTCTCTCTTGCTTTAGTAAACTTCCATGCAACTTCTGGTTTTTGATAAATATAAAAAATAAATACTATGCGCTTTTTATCTAGAGAGCGCTGGATATTATCTTTTGCTTTTTTATAATTTGAAAATGTACCATCAAAGACAAAACTTTGTTTTTGACTAAGTGCTAAATCATGAATTTTCTCTAATATTAAAGAAATTGGATATTGAAAAAGATAAGAATTAACACCAACATATCCAGGCAGTAAATGCCTCATATCATCTCCATCGATACGAATAATTTTATTGTCTTTATTTTTTCCCAAAATATCAATTAAGTTTTTTGAGAACTCTGTTTTACCAGCACCAGGAGAGCCAGCCATAAAAACAGAAATTGGGTATTTATCTGGAATATATTTAATAACATTAGTAAGCTCTTTCGCAATAAGAATTCTATTTCTTTTAGCAAATTCTATAGCCTTAGCTCTTATTTCTTCCTCTAACATAATATAAAAAATTTATAAACACTACCTTAAGATCTAAAAATTTCTAAGAAGGTTTTGCTTGGAACGGTAACTCTGCCCTTCTCTTTCATAAGTTTCTTTCCCTTCTTTTGTTTTTCTAAAAGTTTTCTTTTTCTAGAAACATCTCCGCCGTACAAATATCCCGTAACGTCTTTTCTTCTGGCTGAAATGGTTTCTCTGGCAATAATTTTACCGCCAATGACAGCCTGTAAGGCAATTGTAAAAAGCTGAGGAGGCAATGCTTCTTTCAATTTTTCAACCAGTCTTTTACCCTGAGAGTAGGCATCTCCCTCTTCTACAATCCTGCTGAAAGCTTCTTCTGGTTTGCCGGCAATCCAAATCTCCATTTTTACTAATTTAGCTGGCCGATATCCTAACATCTTATAATTCAAAGAGGCGTATCCTTGGCTGGTTGATTTTATTTTGTCGTATAAATTAGCAACAATTGCCCTAAGTGGAGCTTCGTAGGTGATAACAGCTCTTTCAGCTGAAATATAGTTGGTTTCTATGTAATTTCCCCTTATATTTTTTAACGTATCCATAAGCTTTCCGATATATGGACTAGGAGCAATAATTTCCAATAAAACCCATGGCTCCTCCATAGACCCAATAACGCTTTGATCCGGCCAATCGGAAGCCGAATAAATAAGCATTTCTTTTCCTTTTTTATCTGATATTCTATAAATTACCGATGGAGTTGAAATAACCAATCCTAATCCAAATTCTCTTTCCAATCTTTCAGAAATAATTTCAACGTGTAAGGTTCCCAAAAATCCACACCTGAATCCCCTACCTAAAGCTTCTTTCATTTCTGATTCAAACACTAAGGCCGGATCTTGCAATTTCAACTTTGACAAAGCAACTTTTAAAACATCAAAGTCCTCTGGATTTTCAGGATAAAAACTAGCAAAGACCATTGGATTTGGTTCTTGGTATCCTGGCAATGGCTCTGGTTTTGGATCATTTGGATTTGGAAATCTTATAATAGTGTCTCCTACTCTCACTTTTCCGGGTTCCTTAATTCCAGTTGCAATATATCCGATTTCGCCAGATAAAATTTGTTTTTGAGGAGAGAATCCGGGATTCAAATATCCAAGTTCTTTGATATCAGCTTCTGTCTTACCAGCTATAAGATAAATTTTTTCCCTGTCGTTAATTTCTCCATCAATAACTCTGACAAGAGCTAAAACACCTTTAAAAGCATCATACACAGAATCAAAAATTAAAGCTCTAAATGGCTTTGATACGGCATTTGGATTTTTTATAAGAGGAGAAGGGATTTTTTCTATAATAATTTCTAAAAGCTCTTTTACATTTGTTCCATCTTTTGCAGAAACCTTTACAACCTCATCTGGCATAATATTTAAAAGATTGGCCAATTCTTCAACTGATTCATCTACTTTAGCAATGGGAGAATCTATTTTATTTATGACCGGAATTATGGTTAAATTCTGTTTTTTTGCTAAATCAATATTAGCTAACGTTTGAGCCTGTATTCCTTGAGTTGCATCAACTAATAAAACAGCTCCTTCTACAGCTTCTAACGATCTTGAAACTTCGTAAGAAAAATCAACGTGGCCAGGAGTATCTACCAAATTTAAAATATAATCCCTTGCCTCACCGTAGCCTGGGGCGGAGGTAGGTTGACCTCCATATCTATATTTCATTCTAACTGGTTTTAGTTTTATAGTAATCCCCTTTTCTCTTTCCAGATCCATAGAATCTAAAACCTGTTCCTGCATTTTTTTATGCTCAATCGTTGAAGTTAATTCCAAAAGACGGTCCGCTAAAGTGGACTTTCCGTGATCTATGTGGGCAATAATACAAAAATTCCTAATATGTTCCATTTCTATTTTTTACTATTCAGAAAACCTGTCTGAGTAATTATATAATCTCTTAAATGCTTTACTTCTTCTATTTTCATAAAGTAAGCAACAATCATATAAATTATTAATCCTAAAGATCCAACAATAGAAGTTTGGAGCAATAACACCCATAACCTTTCGCTTCCTAAATATCCTCCAAAAACCTGCCTTATTAAGTAATCAAGAAAAACCGTAATAATTGTTGCAATTATAACTTTTAATACAAAACCTGATAATTTACTAAATTCAAACTCTTTAACCTTAGATTTGAAGAATAGCATTAAAATTATAATTTGCAAAATAGAATCAATCGACATAGCTAAGGGCAATGCCAAGACAGCCAAATTAGAAACCTGATCTATTCTTAATATATAAATCAATGAATTTGAAAAAGCATTTTCATATTTTAAGAAATGAACAAAAGTCATAGCTAAGAATGGTAATATAGCAATACTTACTAAGCTTACTGTTGCCGGTATAACTGTATTTTTTAGCGCATAGAATGATTTTGATAATAAGTATATCAATCCTTGAGCAGAAAGACCTATCATAAATATTCCAAAACAAGCCGCTGTTAACTTAGTAGCTGACCAATCAAAGAGTCCTGCACCAAAAACAACTCTTACTAAATGAGCTCTTAGAATATAACAAAGGCCTGATATAGGAATTATCAAGAATAGAATTTGTTTTGCTGTAATATAAAATCTATCCAAAAATCCCTTTCTATCTCCTTTTGAAATAAGCATAGAAAAAACTGGAAAAACAGCGGTAGAAAAAGGAATAGCAATTAAACCTATGATAGGCATTGCCAAATCATTAGCTAAATTAAATATAGTTACACTACCTGCTGCCAAAAGAGATCCTATAGCAGTAATTATAATAAGATTTATTTGGTTAGCTGCTAATCCAATAGCTCTTGGTATAGTAAGTTTTAATGTTAAAATAAAATCTTTATCTAAGAAGGAAAAACTATTTTTAAATTTAAAACCTAATTCAAATAAGGCTGGAACCTGAATAAAAAAATGCATTAAGGCTCCTAGTATTATTCCGTAAGCTAATCCAGAGATTCCAAAATAAGGAACAAATAATAATATTCCTATAATACTTCCTAAGTTATAAAGTATCGGAGAAAAAGAAGTTATCAAAAACCTCTTAAATACCATCAGAACTGCTGAAATCATATTACTTGCACCCATAATAATTGGGCTCAAAAACATGATTCTAGTCAGCATAACAGCAATTTCTTTTTTCTCTGGGGAAAAACCAGGAGCTATTACCGAAATTAATAAAGGCGCGAAAATAAAAAGAATAGAGCAAATTACAGTTAAAATAATTAAAAACAAGTTTAATAAATTTGCAAAGTAATCAAAAGCTTTTTTCTTATCTTTAATAAGATTTTCAGTAAATATAGGTATAACAGCTACGCTAATAGCTCCCATCATAAAAACCATAGCCACGAAATCAGGTATCCTAAAAGAAGTATAGTAAACGTCTAATTCATTTCCTGCACCAAACGTCGAAGTTAACAATCTGTCTCTTAGAAGCCCTAAAAGAAAACTTAGAAAAGAAGACACAGATATGATTATTGCAGCTAAACTTACTTTTTCAGTTTTGTAGTCTGATAATTTTTTAATTAAAGAAATCATGGTGTGTTGGATTCAAGATTTAAGAATTAAGATTCAAGAAGCTAAATTTAAGAATGTTTTTGACTTTGTTATTAAACCTTGTAAAAATTTATGAGCCATATTTGCTTGATCCGTAATTTCTTGATAAGTTTTTTCATTTATATAACCAATATCTTTTACTATAATCATTTGATTTTTCAACTCAGTTAAAGATCCTTGAGCTATATAATAGAATTTAATTTTTTCCTTATATCCTTGTCTACCAAATCCTTCTGCAATATTAGATGTAATAGACACGGCAGCTCTTTGCATTTGACTCACAATTCCAAAAATTTCGTCTTTAGGAAATTGCTTAGTTATTTTATATATTAATAACACAAGCGAATGAGCCTCTTGCCAAGCCTTTAAGTCAGTAAATTCCTTAATTTTATTTCTATCGTCATTCATAAATCTTATATCTTATATCTTAAATCTGTCTACGAATTTCACGGATAATTCCAATAGGAGTTTGCTCATCTGACTGGCCTAAGGGATTATCTTTTATAGCTCTTGCTACAAATTTCTTATCCAATCCGACACTAGCCCCTAAAACATTTACACCTAAATCATTGGCATCAACTATAGCAACTCCTACTCCTAGTATTTTAGAAATGTCTCTGCAAATTTGATCTGCATTAATAGGTCCCTTAGAAACATACTTATTATATGGAGGAATAGCATAAGGAACAGCCCCATCAATTGATCTGGCGCCCTCCCCTGCTATTCTGTAAAACAACCCTCTCACTCCAACCAATTTTCCCAGAAACCCTATTACAGAAGCAATTAAAATCCTAATAACTCCCACTTCTTCAATAGCAAGTTGCATAGTTTCAGGAGATCCAAGACCAATTCCAACCGGAGTTCTCATAACAAACTTAGATAAAAATTTTGCTAACGAAGAAGGGTTAATAGCATCTAAAGGATATGACCTTCCCTGAGTTACAGCTACCGATTTTTCAGAAATAAAAACAATATCCCCTATTTGAATATATTTTTTACAAGATTCTTCTATAATAGGAATAATATCAGTATCTTCTGGAGTTATTAACTTTGTCTTTATAGGATATCTAGCAAATTTCCTTCCCTCAACCTCAATAATTAATTTTTTACCATTGTTTGGCTTCAAATCCATAGTAATTTCTTTATATGATATGTTTTACCCCGGTTAAATAATTTTAGCTTTAAAACTAAAATTAAAATCTTCACCCAGTTAAATAATTTCGCAAAGCGAAATTACGGCAAAGCCGTATTTAACAGGGCAGGAGATTTTATTTAACTGGGTTAATATTAGTATTTTTTCAACCTTTTTACAAATTGTTAATAAATTGCGTCTTCACCTAAAATTACATTAATGATACTTACTTATTAGGTTCTTATTGATTCTACTATAATGTTATACCCCCATAGCTACGCCTAAAATAATTACTTCCAAAATTGACGGCCGTCAATTTTAGAAGTAATTACAAGTTAATCAGATTTATTTTTAGAACCTATATATCAAAAGTTATTTTTGGGTTAAATCTTGACATATATCGATAAATATGATAGTTTATCTAATGCAGACGGACTACTGCGGTCGTGTTAAAAAACTAATGAGCTATTGTCCGTCTTTGACTTTAGAAAGAGGAAAAACTAGAGCCGATCTGCCACAAGGCTTAAACACCACTGTTACACCTCTTTCTTTTCCCCACCGTTAATTTGGTTCGCCAAATTAGCGGTGTAAATTTGCTCTTTTCACAGGGGAAACTAACCCGTCGCTGTTTTTCAAAAACTTACATGGACGTGTTTCCTCTGTAATGATTCTGCGCAACTAAAGAGTGTCTGTTCTTTTGATAAATTAAAGATGCATGTTGCGCATTGCCACGTTGATTTGTAAAACAAATCAACGTGGGCTTTCTTTCAAAGCTCTGACAGTTTCAGGATTTTGAAAGGGAGCACTTAAATGCTTATGTTTTTGAAAAACTAATAAAATGATGTGCCCCGCAAAAGATGAACTATTCAGGTTTTGTTCTCTAAAGAACTACTTCATTAATGTTCATCTTTTGAATTTTGCTCTTTTCTTTTGATAAAGCGGAACTTTCTAATGCATGTCAAAAAGACTTCTCTTGCTTTGTTCCGCTTTCCCATCCAACGCTGATTTTTCGAAATCAGCGTTGGATCCTCTCTTATTCATTTTTAGAGTTAAAAATTAATAAGAGAGGGTACTTACAAGGTTGTGTTTATAAAAACTAGTAGGCGTCTGTATCCTCTTCTTTCGCTCTTTTCATGGGGGAAAACTTGCAAGCGGTTGTTTATAAAAAACTTGTGCGAAGATGTTTTCACCTGTGTTTATTCTGCACAACTAAGAGGCGGGTGTTCTTCTTAAGAACTTGGGTTTCGGTGTTGTGCAGTACCTCATTGATTTGTGAAAACAAATCAATGAGGGCTTTCTTTCAAAGCTTTGATAGTTTCAGGATTTTGAAAGGGAGCACTTAAACTGGCATGTTTTTTTAAAAAACTAGACCTCCATTGTGTCTTCCTACAAAAGATGAACTATCGAAAAGTTGTTCTGTAAAAGAACTAGTCGACACCTGTTCATCTTTGGAATTTTGTTCTTTTTCTTAAGTAAAGCGAAACTCATGGAGGCCTGTCAAAAAGACTAGATTCAGAGTGTTTCGCTTTGTACCCAACGCTGATTTTTCGAAGTCAGCGTTGGGTCTTCTCTTATTCATTTTTTGAATCAAGAATTAATAAGAGAGGATAATCGTGAAGTCGTGTTTATCAAAACTACCATACGCATGTATATCCTCTTCTTTTGCTCTTTTCACAGGGGAAACTTAGGGATGTCTGTTTTTTAAAAAAACTCGTACGGTGATGTTTCCCCTGTGTTTAGTCTGTGCAACTGCACCTTTCTTGTTCTTTCAAAGAACTTGAGCCAGAATGTTGCGCATTGCCACGTTGATTTGTGTAATCAAATCAACGTGGGCTTTCTTTCAAAGTTCTGATAGTTTCAGGATTTTGAAAAGGAGCACTTAACTACCCGAGTTTTTCAAAAACTAAGCATTGGATGTGCACCCCTGTAAAAGATGAACTACCAGAGAGTTGTTCTATAAAGAACTAAAGTCAAAATGTTCATCTTTAAATTTTTGTTCTTTTGTATAGCGAAACTTTTTGGTGCGTGTCTAAAAGACTAAGAGCCGACTGTTTCACTTTTACTCGACGTTGATTTTTAAAAATCAACGTCGAGTTCCCTTAATTGATTTTTAAAATTTAAAAATCAATTAAGGGAAATACTGCTCGCAGATTGTTTATTAAAACTACTGGGTATATGTATTCCCTTTCTTTGACAATCAATGTCTGAGTTCAAAAGAAAGTGTTTTTCTTATTGAACAAAGACTAAACCCGCTCCGATTTAAACCGGAGCAAAAAAGGAGTGTCTCATGACACGCGTTGTTGGAATTCGCCATCGTCGAAAGAAGACAGCTGAAGGTGAAGCTCGCCCAACGACTGTTGCCATCTTGGAATACGGCAAAACCGTCTACCATGACCTGGAAACAGAAACTGACGAGCTTGATTTTCTTCTCGGCCGGTTTCCCATTGAGTGTAAGCCTGCTGGAAATGAAGATGTTGATTGGATTGAAATGGATTTAAATGGAAATGTGGTAAAAGGTACGGTCCGGCCGCACCAATGCAAATTCAAGAAGGTTTCGAAAGAAGAAGTTGCCAGTTGCCGAGCAAACCACATTATGGATTTTCCCGATGCAAAGGGTAACTTTGTTCAGCAAAGGGTGGTAAAAGTGCCTTCTCGGTTTGACGGACTCTCCAAGGGAGATTCCGTTGCAATGGTTTTAGGTGGATCAGGAGACCGATTTGCGTCGGCCCTTTCCAAGCACGGCGAAGAAATTGGTGCTGAAGTTTTCAGAATTCCACCATTCGCCTTGTCTGACAACCGAGGTAAAGCTGATAAAGATGATGATCACAAAACATTGGTTGTCTTATTTCTTGAAAGGCTCACTCTTTTCGAGAAGATGATGGCCAAAGATCGTGAAGTCATCCGCGTCAAGGAAGCTTTGATGCTGCGCATGGATGCGCAAAGAGCGCGCATTAGCTGCGAACTAAGGCTATACCAATCGCTGGTTGGCCGAATCTTTTTGTCGCCTGAAGGGAAATACCCAGAAGGCATGATCGAAGATCAGTACAAGAAAATCAAAGCCAGTGACACAATTCTTCAAGGCTTAATGGCCGAAGAAGAACGACGGGACAAAGAAATGCGCCAAGTCGTCCGACAAACGGCAGTCTGGGAGCATATCTTGGAACCGGTCAAAGGCTGCGGCGAACGAATTGCCGCTGGATTAATCGCTTCGATTGGAGACGTTCGAAGATTCGCCGTGCCCGTCAATTACGATGGCGCTGTGACTTCAGAAGATCGGCGTTTCCGAAAAATGAAAGCGCTGACAAAAACTCTCTCGAAGGTGAAAGCCTTTTGCGGCTTCCGCCTGCGAGACAACGTCAGATTTCCACGACGGAGATCTGGAGAAGTCGCCAATTGGAATCCAAACGTTCGACAAGCGTTGTTTCAGCTGACTGAGCAGTTCAATCGCCACGGAGACGGAAGTTTCTGGGGCCAAAAACTTCTTTGGAAAAAAGCCGAACTCAGAAAAGTCCATCCTGAACCTATTGAGGTTGAGGTGGAAGTCAAAGGGAACGGCAAGAAAGCTAAGAAGCTTATCAAACGTTACACCGACGGTCATATCCATAAGATGGCGTGTTGGTGGACAGCCACCAAATTCGTTGAGTGGCTGGCCAGGGAGTGGCTCAAAATGGAAAAGGTATATGGGTAAAACTTGTAGGCCATTGTCTTTTAGACTTCTGTTGGCTTGTTACCCATAACCTCCGATCCCTACGGATTTGCTTTCGCAAATCCGTAGGGAAATTTTCAACTAAAAGTTGGATGAGACTATTCTTTGAGTGTCCATAAGGACTTCTGTGATCCTGTCTAATCCAACAGATCTTTCAAAAAGCGAAACTAGTCAACCAATGTCTTAATGACTATGACTGATATGTTTCGTTTCATACACTGCGGAAAAAGTTGGATGAGACTATTGGCGAAGTGTCTCTAAGGACTTTAATCTGACTGTCTACTCCAACTGCTCTTTGAAGAAGTGGAAAAACTTGAAAAGTAGTGTCTAAACAAGACTTGGATTACGATGTTTTTCGCTTCAGATAATGAAAAAAGTTAGATGAGACTAAGAAGAAACTGCCTTTAAAAGCTTGATGCTACGTGTCTACTCTAACTACTTTTTGAAGAAACGAAACTTCCACTGCACTGTCTAAATGACTATTACGCCAATGTTTCGTTTCGTAATAAATAAAGACTGAATTAAACTATACTTCGTTTGTCCTTTTAAGGACTACTTCGCGAATGTTTACTCCAGTCATATTGATCTTCTAAGAAGTGAAACTTTTCAGCATCTGTCTCAGTGACTATGTGATCGATGTTTCGCTTCAATTTGCTCTTTCAAGAAGTAAAACTTGATGTTGCGTGTTTAAAAAAACTTTGCAATGGCTGTTTTTTACTTCAGACCGTCTTTGATGTTTTATATCAAGACGGTTTTTTATTCTTGATAAATTGACAATGTTTTAATAAACTGATATTCATATAAATAAAAGGCGTATGAGTAAAACTTTTGAGACAATGTCTTTTAGACTTATCGAGAACTGTTACTTATGACCTCCACCTCACCAATTTTCTTTCGTAAATCGGTGGTAATTTAAAAAGTTGGACAGGACTACTGGTGAAGTGTCTCTAGAGACTTTAATCCGACTGTCTACTCCAACTGCTCTTTTAGAAGCGAAACTCAAAATTTCTTGTCTCAATGACTAAACAATGGATGTTTCGTTTCATCTCGCTGCTAAAAAAGTTGGATAAGACTTGGGAGTCCCTGTCTAAAAAAAGACTTACCATGTTGTGTCTACCCCAACTGCTCTTTGAAGAAGTGGAAAAACTTTAGTTTCGTTGTCTAAATAAGACTTGATGGACCATGTTTTTCGCTTCAGACCGTTTTTGATGCTTTGCATCAAGACGGTTTTTTATTGCAACAAAAAATCGGCTACGTGAGCCGGTTTTTTGTTGGACAAGCAAGGCTGTAAGCCGAATTCTGTTTTACCCTGAGCTTTCGCCGAAGGGTTAAATGATTATCTGTCTGGGCCAATCATTACTGATTGGCTCTGGCGAACTACTTTTAACTGAATAAGAATCATGAGAATCCTTTTCAGCTTTGTTCTTGCACCCAATAAGGATTTAGCCGTTTCATTTTCACATTACTATGAAATTCTCCGACTTGCGTCGGAGCCTCTGCCTTTCGGCTTCGGCGTTTCTGTTCGCACCTCGCACCTTAAATCCGTCATCTAATAATCCTTTCTACTGTAACTTGAAATTTCGGCTACAAATTATTAAAATCTCGGCAACGTATCGCTTTCACTAATACGTTTTCTCAATTTTCAAAATTTTCGCTCAAAATTTCTTTATTTCGCTACGAAAGATCATTAGATGACGGATTCTTGTGTGGACGGCTGTTAGCCGCTACTATTTTAACCTCCCAAAGGAGAGTTGGTGTTCGGACTTTCCTCTGTTCCAGAAATCTGGAACAGCAATCATTCATCTTGCTTATCTAATATAATAATAACATTCTAGATTACTTTGTCAATATCTTAAAATAACTGTTGACTTCTTGATTGGCCGTCTAAAGCTTCGTTAACTAATCTATCTGCTTCCTTATTCTTCTCTCTTGGGATAGCTTTGAATTTTATATCTTCAAAATCAATTTTTAAATTCCAAATCTCTATAAAGAATTTTTGTATTTTCTCATTTTCTATTTTATATTTTCCCTGCATTTGGTTTACCAAAAGTTCAGAATCCGATCTAACTTCAACTTTACTGGTTTCTGCTATCTTCTTACCAAATACAGATTTAAATTTCTTTAAGGCAAAAATAACTGCTTGATATTCTGCTTCATTGTTAGTTAAGCCGTCACCTAAGTATTCTGAATATTCTTTTATTTTTTCTCCCTTCTCATTACAAAAAACAACTCCAATAGCAGCTTTACCAGGATTTCCTCTTGACCCCCCATCTGTATAAATAGTTATCTCTTTCATAAATTTAGAAAAATAGAATACTAGAAAGTAGAAATATAGAATATCTATTTTGTTAAAAATTTGTTAAGAATTTTCATAATTTCTAAAATATCTTTTTCGGCTTCATTAAAATTTAAATCAGAAAATAAAATTTTCGCAATCTCTATTTGACTTTCTAACTCAGATCCAGAGCCAAACGCTATTGATAAAAACCTCTGTTTGTCTTTAGTATGATACCTGTGATAACTTTCTGCAATGTTAGAAGATATTGAGACAGAACACCTACGCATTTGACTAACTAATCCATATATTTCTGATTTCGGAAATTGTTCTGTAATTTTATAAATTTTGACTGCTAGATCTCTTGATTTTTGCCAAACAATTAGGTCTTTGAAAGATTTAGTTGCCATATTAAAATTCTATTTTTCTATATTTCTATTTTTCTAAATTCTTAAAGTAATCTATTAATCTTTGACTTAAGCTTATCGTGGAATTGTTCCATGTTTTATGTTTTATGCTTCATGAAATAGGCTATAAGCCTATGCTTAAATTCTTCTAAATCTTTTGTTTTAACCCTGAACCCTGATGCTTTGGGATGGCCACCGTAGGTTATTAATATGTCAGAGCAAGTTTTCATGGCTTCAACTGAATTCTGACTATCAGAAAACAGTCTGACAGATCCGCACGATTCATCTGATTCTTTTTTAAATATGAAAGTTGGTTTTTTAAATTCTTGAGAAATAATAGAAGCCACGGGCCCTGCTAACACCAATCTCCAAGCTGGATCACCTTCAAAAACAATTTCTTCTGGATTTTTATTAACCCTCTTTTCTACCTCAGCCACGATATTTTTAATAATTTCCTGTTTCAAGCGAACCTTACCTATTAATCTTTCTGTAATATCTTTACACTCTTCATAAGAAGAACTAGTTAAGAGCTTATATGATTCATTCTCAAAATTAATGGATTCTGATGCATTTAGTGCAGAAATTATTTTCATAAATCCTCCAGCGGCAACATAACCTTCTCCTATAATATCTAAAAATGACTGTAACCCAGGCCTAAACGTTTTAGGTAAAGATTTTAATCCTTTTTCAATATACAATTTATTATCTCCTATTTGGGGAACCATATCAGAAATAGTCGCTAAAGCCACTAACTCTAAGAAACTGGTTCTTAAATTTTCTGAAAATTCATCTTTTAAAATTTCTTCCACTAATTTATAAGTTAATCCGGCATTACAAAGATATTTAAAACCAGCTTCATCTCCTGCTTGCTGAGGATCTACAATGATAGAAGCTTCTGGCAAAGAATCTAAAGGCTGATGATGATCAACCACTATTACTTCAAATCCTAATTCATTAGCTTTTTTAATTTCTTTAATATTTCCAATTCCTAAATCCAAAGTAATAAAAAGAGCTGGAGCTTTATCCTTTAAGAAATCCAAGGCTTTCATATTAACTCCATATCCATCTTTTTCTCTGTCAGGAAAAACAGAAGCCACAACATTTCCGCCTATATTTTTTATAGCTTCATCTAATATAACCACCGAAGCAATTCCATCCATATCGGAATCCCCGTAGATAATAATGCTTTCTTTGCTAGCTGCAGCTTGTCGTATTCTTTCGGCCGCCTTTTCTATGTTTTTAATCTTCATAATTTTTTTATTCTACTATAATTTTATAAAAGAAAAAAGTCGTCAGGTAAAAAACCTGACGGCTATTGTTGTATAACTGGAACGATAGTTAGATTAGCGAATTGGCATTCCGTCACTGCCATTTCTTTTGGCGATTCCACGAAATAGAAAAGCCATAATCAGAAACGGCGAACAGAATTGTAAGGAAAATAATAGGGGCCACGGCCAAACTCTCAGTCGAGGATCTTTTGCGTGTAACATCAAAAAATAAGTCCCCAGACCAAAGGTCACAGCCAGCAACGTCATAAAGGTGTACCATTGCCACCTTGACATGATTCTTACACACTTCTTTTGTACAGTCAAATCGCTTTGAGTTTTCATTTTGAACCCCCGAAAGAGCTACGCGATACAATATTTAGGAGAAATTCCTAAATATTATCCTATTCGAATTGTAAATAATTTAAACAAATTTGTCAATCTTCCAACGCCGTTATACCAGGCAGTACTTCTTCTGAAAAGAAATCTAGCATAGCTCCCCCTCCCGTTGAAACGTGACTGAATTTAGCAATGATACCCTCTTTATTTAAAAATTCAACTGTACTACCCCCTCCAACAACAGAAAATGCTCCGCTTTCAATTATTGCATTGGCAATTTTTAAAGTCCCCTTTTTAAATTCTTCGTCTTCAATTCTGCCAAAAGGGCCATTCCAAATTATTGTTTTAGCTTCTAATATTTTAGGTAAAAACATTCCCAATGTTTTATCTGAAACATCTAGGTCTTCTAATCCTTCTATAGGAAACATTATTTTATCTTCATTATCAAAATCTATATGCTCACTTTCCATTTCTAACTTAATTGGCCCTGAAATAATTACGGTATCTGCAAAATTAGAAATATTCTCAAGAAATTTAACTTTAGTTTTTACCTTAGCTCCGCCAACTAAAGCTAATAGTGGCCTTTTAGTATCTTTTAAAACAGAACTTAAATTCTTAATTTCCTTCTCCAGCAATAAACCAGCACCGCTTGGCAAAAATTTTGGAATACCAACAATTGATGCGTAAGCCCTATGGCATTCGGCAAAAGCATCATTTATAAAAATATCCCCAAGTTCAGCTAGTTTTTTAGCAAATTCTTCTGTATTATCTGTTTCTCCTTTATGAAATCTTAAATTTTCTAACAATAACACTTCTCCTGATTTCAATTCATCAACTTCTTTTTTAGCTTCTTTTCCTAAACAATCTTCTGTTTTTTTAATTTCCATTGAAAGATATTCTGATAATCTGTCTTTAACATTATCTAAGGTAAATTCAGGAGAAACTAACTTAGTATTTTCTGGATCCAAATGGCTCATTAAAATAACTTTAGCTTCTTTATCTATTAAATATTTTATAGTCGGTAAACTTTCTTTTATTTTAAAATCATCTAAAATTCCACCATCAACGTCTAATGGCACGTTAAAATCGCATCTTACCAAGACTTTTTTATCTTTCCAGCCAGAGGCTGGTCCACCTTCGGCGGAAACATCAAAATCTTTTAATGTTTTAAACATATTGTTATTTTATCTTAAAATATAAAGCAGAACAACAAAGTTTTACACCACTTCTTGCTGGTAGCACTGCTCGCAGTAAATTATCTCTGGTCTGTCTGGAGCATAGCTTGTTTCAAATTCGTTGGGACACTGTCCTTCGGCGTGATGGCTGTGTTTTGAAGTATTATTGTATGCTTTATAGTCACACATGCATTGTCTGTGCCAGAGTTTAAGAGGGTTTCTTTGCTTCAATCTTTCATAATGTCTGCAATTAGGACATAACTTAGACACTGGTAAATTCATCTTCTTATAAAAATCTAACTCAGTTTTAATCAACCTAAAACCAACAGTACACATATCATTGCAATCACCCTCATGATTACATTCAATTATTTCCTTCAAAATAGAATCATCTATTTTTTCTATATCCTGCAAATCAGATTGCATTAAAGTTGGCTGGTTGTCTTTTTGTTCTTGCTCTCTCCAAGTAAATCCTTTTTGTAAAGCTTCGTTTTTCGAAAGTGGAAAATGATCGTTAGCCACAGTTTCGTTGTAAGCAAACAAAGATAGTTCTTTTGGGAAGAATTCTCCATACTCCCCTGTTTTCTTCATATGCTCAATAATTTTAGGCACCAACACTTCGTATTCTTCTTTTGTGTATTGTTTATTTAGGATGCAATAGTTATTACCATGAAGTGAAATACAACCAAAAAGATTTGATGAACTTTGGCAAGACTCTGAATATTGAATGTCACTGTTTCCATTCCAAAGCTGAATTCCAAACTTAATATTATAAACATCAATACCACTATTAAGCGTCTCGTAGATCATTTCCGCCCCAATTCCAATTGTTGAGACATCCATGCTATCTTTTGCGTTTCTCATAACATGGTAGCCATACTTACAGTTTTCTGCCTCATATCCATGAAAACAATAGACACAATTTTTAGTATTTAATAAATAGTTTCCTATGCCATTTACTGATTTTTGGATATAGGCGTATTTATTAATCTGTTTTATTGCGAAGTCTTTGAATTCCTTTTTTAGAGCATCAATATTTCCTTCTTTAATTTGTTGTTTCTTCTCTTCTAGAATCTCAAAATATTCTTCTTTTGAATATGGCTGGTTAAAGATGTAATACTGCTTTTGACGAAGCCCTACGCACCCATAACAGTTTGATAGACCCACACAATCTTGCAAGAAGTAGCTATCAGTACAATCTCGACATTCTTTAGAGAAAAACAGATTATAGCACTTCCATGCGACAAAAACTTCATAACACAATTCACTATTGTTAACAAACGCGCAATCTAAACAATCTTTGCTTTGCTGCATCCAGTAACAATGATTACAGCTTTCATTATTAGAACTTTCGAAAAGCAAATAACAATCTTTATTGTCTGCTGCCAAATGCGTATATTCTGAATTGACCGAGTTAGCATTAATTAAACTAACACGGGGAACTTCTCGTGATAATTCATGATACTGTTCAAAAAATGGCTTTGAAAAATCAACATCTCGCCCATAACTTAGTGGATTCCACTTATCAGACCACCAGCATTCTTGGCAATACATTATATTATTGCTTTCTGGGTGATAAACACTAATCACTTCTTTTTTGCATAAACCACACGATCTTTTATATAAAACCCTTTCATTTCTGAAAGATAATCTTCTCTGTAATCTGCACTCAGGACAAAACGTCGGAGCGGGCACCTTTATTTTCTCATAGAACGTAAAATCCTCTGGTTCTATGGTGAAGTCCTGCTTACAGTTTTGGCATTGTTGCACTGAGCTTGCCGAATGTGGTTTTGTTTCTTGGTCCATATGTTATTTTTTATAACTAATATAACTAAATTAAAGGCTCTTCTTCCTGCTTAGGTTCTTCCTTATTTTTGCCCATCCTCCCTTCAATGATAGATTTTTCATGTGAACTTCTAATAATCTTTGATTCTTCTTCCTTCATCAGATTTTTAGCTTCATCTGTAGAAATAGTATATTTAGCTCTTGAATTCTCAACAATCTGGTTCTTAAATGATTCATGGGCTGGGGGAAGAACTTTTAATGTTTCTGCAGAAAAAGGATCATAGGCTTCTCCGTCAATAGTTTCTTTAATATAAAAATTTTGTACTCCAAGGTTTACCATATCCTTGACTCCAAAGATAGGAGCCAGTTCAGGTTCTAGTTTTACAGCATCTTCTCCGCCAACACGGAATACAATAATGGTTCCAGTATTTCCCAAAACCGCCTGCTGGACTTTTTGGAGCAACTGACCAGTGTATTGATGGGCAACCGTTAAACAAATTCCATATTTTCTAGCTTCAGATAAAATATTTTCAAAAGTTTCAGTTACCAAATTATGAAACTCGTCTACATAAAGATAAAAATCTTTCCTATCTTTTTCTGCCAGACTAGCTCTGGCCATTCCGGCCTGCTTAATTTTAGTGATAAACATAGAACCGAAGAAACTAGCATTCTCCTCTCCTAACTTACCTTTTGAAAGGTTAATAAGAATGATTTTTTGCTTATTCATCAATTCTTCTAAATCAATCTTGTTTTCTTTTTGACCAAAGATACTTCTTAGAGCGGGATCTGAAAGGAACTGGGCAAGCTTGTTAACTAAAGGAATAATGGCTTCTGTGTCGTATTTTTCTGACCAGTCTGCAAACTCAATGGCCCAGAATCGTTTAACCATATCATCTTCAATATATTCAACCACTAATTGGCGGTAGTTTCTGTCAGTTAACATAGATATCATTCCCCTCATAGTTGCATTAGGATAATCTAAAAGCGCCAAGCAAGTAAAACGGAATACGTGCTCTAACCTTGGAGTCCAGTTAGCACCAAACTGCCTTTCTAAAACTTCAATTAACCCTTGAGTTAATTGATGTTTAAAACTTGGATCAACATTGGCTAAAGGATTGAAAGAAATCGGATATTTAGAGTCAGATGGATCAATTAAAACAACATCGTCAATTCTATTTTCTGGAATAAAATGTAAAATCTCCTCAATAACATCTCCGTGAGGATCAATAAAACAAAAACCGTGACCAAAGGCAACGTCTTGGCGCAAAAGTAATTCTAATAGCTTTGATTTTCCTACTCCTGATTTTCCTACAATATACACATGCCTTCTCCTATCTACTCTTTTAATGCCGAAAATGAACTTTTTCTCTTCTAAGGCTGCTTCATAATTAGTCCTGCCTATGAAAGAGCAGTCTTCTGGTTTGACAATACCATAAATCGGTAACTCCGGAGGCGGAGGCGCCAATTTAAATCTTCTAATTCTTTTACTTTCTGCCATAATTTTTTAATTCTACATTTTTTAGACCCCTTTCGCAAGTTAAACTACTTCTTGTTGATAGCACTGCTCGCAGTAAATAATTTCTGGCCTGTCTAGAGAGTAGCTAGTTTCAAATTGGTTGGGGCAATGATTGTCTGTATGAAAGTGAGATGATGTGTTTTGATATACTCCATTCTCTGACTTTTGTCCTGCACACTGACATTTTCTACCGTAAAAAACAGCTCTATTTCTTTGGCTTATTCTTTTATTATAGCGACAATCTATACACCACCTTGGAGCAGGAATTTTCAATTGTTTTAAAAATTGTAATTCGGGCTCGATCAAACGATAAGCTCTGTTGCATTTTTCACACTTTAAAATTTCTTTTAAAATATCTTGCTGGATATCTTCTATTCTATCGGGAATATCTTTTGCATCTTTTGTAGTTTGATACTCAATAGCTGAATAATCCTGCCAACGAAATCCTTCTGCTAAAGCCTCTTCTTTAGAAAGCGGGAAATGGTCAGGCAAAATTGAGTTATTATAAGCAAGAGGAGAAAACTCTATAGGAAAAAACTCTCCATATGGATAGCTCCTTCCTTGTTTGTCTACGTACGGCATTTTATTCATATGATCAATAATTTTGAGTCTTAACTTTTCGTAATCTTCTTTTGTGTATTGTTTATTTAAAATACAGTATTGTTTTTTTTGAACACCGGAGCAGCCAAAAAGATAAGATGAACTATTGCAATACATACAATATTCCAAATTAAAAGCGTTGTCCCAACATTCCCAGCAGAACTTAAGATTTGATCCTCCCCAGCCACTTACAACTACTTCGTACATTTGCTCTGCGTTATTGCCGCCGACCGAACAGTCATAGCAATCTTTTGTAGGAGGAAGTTGAGAATACTGAACATATCTTAAGTTCTCCCCTCCTCTAACAAGATAACTGTCTAACACATCTTTCGAGTGAGTAACAAAATCCCCACTTACATTTGAATTTTGCATTCCTTGCATAAACTTGTTGGGAAACTTAAGCCAAAATGCTTCAACTTTTTTTGCAGCTCCAGACAAACCTTTCCAAGAAGAAAGATCCATTTCTTTTAACTTTTCAATGTACTCTTCTTTTGAATATTGCTCATTAAAAATGCAGTAGCTTTTGGCTCTTAAGTTCACGCAGCCGAAACAATTACTACAACCACGACAATCTTTAGAAAACCAAACATTAGTACAATCTTCACATCTTGCCGAAAAATTCGTTTCGTAACACTTAGTAAGCCAAAATGATCCATAGCAACGATCACAATCTTGTATATGAGAGTTATCAAAACATAAATGACATCTATCTACCCCGTTTCCGTAAGCACTATCCTCAGTATAGTTTGAGTTGAAAATAAGATAGCAATTTTTAAGGTCGGTAGCATTATTTGAATAATCACTGTTTACCATTCTCAATGCACTACCTGCTGGTTTTGGTACTTTTTTATCGAGCTCTGAGAGTTGCAGAAGAAAAGGGCGTGAAAAGTCTACCTCTTGACCATAAGAAAGAGGATCCCATACATCTGTATGCCATTCATTATTTTCATAGACAGTATAACCTGAATCTTGTGGAAAAAGCGTAAAAATACTTTGTCCCGTTAATCCACTTTTACCACGAAAAAGTTTTCGTTCATTTCTCCAAATGATTCTTCTCTTAAACCTGCACTCCGGACACCACGTCGGTGCTGGCACCTTTATCTTCTCGTAGAAATCAAAATCTTCCGGTTCTATGGTGAACTGGTTTTTACAGTTCTGACAGATTTTCGTCTCTTGTTTCATGCTTTATGTTTCAAGCTTTATGAATTATATTACTTCTGTATTGTAACATTGCTGGCAGTAGAGCATTTCTGGTTTTTCTGGCGAATAGGCTGTTTTAAATTCAGTTGGACAAGCACTATCTTTATGAAAATGCCCAACGGTATTTTTATACACCCCATCTTTTGATTCTGTACCATTGCAATCGCACTTCCTATCCCAAAGCTTTAATTGAGTTCTCTTTTTCATTCTTTCAGCATGCCTGCAATTTGGACATAGCCTAGGAAGAGCAAAATTATTTTTCCTGTAAAACTGTAACTCTTTTTCAATGACTCTAAACGCTTTAGTACACTGATCATTGCAATCTCCTTTATGCACACATTCAATTATATCTTTTAATATAGAGTCTGGAACATCTTTGATATGATCTGGTAAGTCTTCTGTTCTTTTAGTAACTTCATAGTTTTGCCTGGCCATATTAGTCCACGAATATCCCATTTCATTTGCTTTTTCCTGGTTAATTGGGAAAAACTCCTGGGCAATTGTTTCATTATAAGAGAAAGGAGAAATATCTGATGGAAAGAACTCACCATAAAAATAAACTCTTCCTTTAGAGTCTATATAAGGCATCTCTTGCATGTGCTTCTTAATTTTCGGCAATAATTCCTCATACTCTTCTTTAGTATATTGCTTATTGAGTATGCAGTACTGCTTACTTCTTAATCCAACGCAACCAAAAAGATAAGAAGAATTATGGCAACCATAGGTATACTCTACATTATGACAACTATGGGTAAAAGCAGTAAACTTATACCTTGATCCATTAATTCCAGAGTCTACACCTTCATATAATAACTCTGAATTCACTCCAAACCCGTAGCCATCATAGGAATCTTTAATAGTAATTGTATGTGCCGCAAACTTACAATTTTCTATATTATCAAATGCATCAAAAACATTTTTACAATTTTTAGCCCCAATTACGTTATCTCCAGTTGTATCTTGGCTCTGCACCACGAACGCATACCGGCGAGGATACTTTAGGATAAATTCCTGGAATTCTTTCTTAAAATATTCTAAGGCTTTGTAACTGCCGAAATCATAGTTTTTCCTCTCATTTTCATATTCTTCTTTAGTATATTGCTTATTAAAGATGCTATATGACTTATTATTTAAATTAATGCAACCAAGGCTGTTTTTCATGTTTTTACAGGCCTGCAGAAAATCAGAATTCATGCTGTCGTCACTGTCATAAGAAAAATTAACTTTATATATTCCTCCACACAGAATATCGTTGTAACATTGCTCTCCCTTTAAAACCGTATCTAAGTCAAATGAATCCCTGCTTTGAACTCCGCCCCTACTATAAGAAAGATTTTCATTATTGAATGAAGCATAAGTTAAATAGCAATCTTTACAGTCAGCAAGCTCATTTGAATAATCACTCCGTATGCAATTACTGTTAGCAATATTTGGCAATGGAGCTGAATAAAAAAGGTCTCTATACTGCTCAAAAAAAGGCTTAGAAAAGTCATAATCTCTACCAGAAGATAACTGATCCCAATTATCAGACCACCAATAATCACGCTCATAAACTATTGTTTTTGATTCTGGAGAGAACATGCTAATTACGTCTTTTCCTGTGGCTTGGCATTTATTCTTATGAAGACCTCTTTCGTTTCTCCAAGTCATACGCCTTATCATTCGGCATTCAGGACAAAATGTCGGAGCTGGAACATCTATTTTTTTGTAAAAATCAAAATCCTCTGTCTCTATGACAAAATTTTGCTTGCAGTTTTGGCAAGACTTGGTTTCTTGATCCATATAATTTATTTAAAGTTTAATTTTCTGGCCTGGGCTCATGATTACCTTTTTTCCATCACCATCTTTCTTTTCATTATTTTTTTCCTCTGTTTTAGGTTGAGCCGCTTCTTCTCTACCTTCCTTTATATCATCTCTAGAGTCTTTTTCAACTATTACAGACTCCTCTTTCTTCTCTTCTTTTTCTTCTACCTTAGGTTCATTTGCCATAGGTTTTTCAATCTCCGTAACACTAGGTGAATCATTAGAATTTTCCTTGATTTCAATATTTTCTTTTATGAAATCTGAAGTTTTGTTGGAAATTTTAGCATCTTCTTTAACCTTAGGCTCATCTTTCTTTTTTTCCTCTTTTTCTTTCTCTGCCTTAACTAATGATTCTTCTACGGCTTTTTTAAGATCAGACAAGTTAATCTCTTTTTTCCTAGGTTTTGAAAATGATTCGTCTTTTTTAGGAGACTTGAAAGGAACATTACTTACTTTAACATCCAATTCTTCTTTATCTTTATTTATGTCTTTAGTTTGGTTTAAAGAAAAATCAATTTTAGCTGGTTTGCTCTTAGAACTTTTGGACTGTTCAAACTCTATACCTAGCATTCCTAAGTCTTCACCACCTCCCTTTACATCGTTTACATAGCTTACATCGTGACTATCAAAAGAATCTTCAGTCTCGGGAGATTCTGTAGTCTCGGAAGATTCTGTTTTTTTCTTATCTCCCCCCCTAAATTTTTTAAAACAGGATTTACAATAAACTGGCTTGTCTTTGCTAGGTTCAAAAGTGACCTTTGTTGGTTTACCACAATTAGAACAAATGGCATCATACAAGGTTACTGATTGAGATTGAGATTGAGATTGAGACTTCTTACCCGTTGGTCTAAGCATAACCTCTTCAACATTCGTATTACCTGCCCATTGAGTAATTTCTCTTTCGGCATCAAACCTACTTTTAGAATATTGTCTCCTAGAAAGCCTTATAATTTCGTCTCGATTCCTGTTAACTACACTAGACTCATCTGGCGGAATTGTTTTAGCTGAAAAGGGCCTAGAAGAAACCCCATCAATCATTAATTTTAAATAAACATTATAGTTTGGCAAAATAACTAAATCATCCAGAGTAAATTCGGGAGAAAATTCTTGTTCTAAGAATTCAGCATCAGCGGCTCCCACTCTAAAAGATACGAGGGTTCCTATGTTTCCAAACACAGCATCTCTTACAGCAGTTGTAGTTTCGGTGATTAATTGACCTATGTATTGATGAGCAATAATCAAGTTTAACCTATATTTACGAGCCTCAGATAATATATTAACAAAAGAATCTGTAGCAAAGTTCTGGAATTCGTCTACGTAAAGATAAAAATCCTTCCTCTCATTTTCTGGAATTCTTACTCTTTCCATAGCTGATAACTGTATTTTAGTAATTAACATAGCTCCCAAGATAGCTGAATTATCTTCTCCAACCCTACCTTTTGAAACATTAACAAGCAGAATTTTACCCGTATTCATTATGTCTTCTATGTTAATGGTATTTTTAGACTGACCAACGATATTCCTAACCAAAGAAACATTTAAAAACTGTCCTACTTTGTTTTGCACAGGAGCAATAGCTTCATTACGATATCTTTGATCCCATTCTTCATATTCGTTAAGCCAAAAAGACTTTACAACCGGATCTTTAAGATTGTTGATTATTTTTTGACGATAATCTCGATCAACTAACATTCTAGGAATACCCAGCAACGTGGTACCTGGGGTATCTAAGAGAGCTAAAACGCAATTGGCTAAAATGTATTCCATTCTAGCTGACCAAACATTCGCCCAGATCTTAGTAAAAATACCTATCAATCCAGAAGCAACTAGATGTTTATATCTAGGATCACTAACTTCTAATATGTTAAAACTAACAGGATACTCTGTATCTGCCGGATTAAAATAGACAACATCTTTCATTCTCTCTTGTGGAATATTGTCTAAAATTTCTTCAACGAATTCACCGTGAGGATCTATAATAGCTAAACCTTCTCCGTTCTTGATATCCTGCAAAGCCATATTCTTTAAAAAGGCAGATTTACCGACTCCGGTTTTTCCAATAACATACATGTGCTGACGTCTGTCAGTTCTTTTTATTCCAAAAATCTGTTCTTTCTTCCTAAAATTAGTTTTTGCAATAAAATTTGTATCGCTGGCCATATTTATATAGTAGGTCTATTGTTTTTTATATTATTCTCCTATCGGTAAATTAGAAGGAGCCCCTCCCTTTTTTGACTCAACGCGAGTCATACTAGGCAAGAATGTAGATGAAATCTTCAATGGGAAGTGATACATTGTTGCTATTTCTTCTGGATTGAATATAGAACATCCTTCTCTTCTGTTCGGGAAGAACGGAGGAAAACGTAAGATATAATTCCTTAACATCCTTCGAGCCCTAAATCTAACCCTCATTTTTCTAAACCAATAATGAACCTTAGGTCTTGTGCCTAGATGAAAACCAATAAAGTTAAGATTTCTTGTTAAGAAATGAGTAACGTATGGTCTAAAGATAACCCTATTAGACTTATTAAAGTTCTCTCTCTTGGCAACATAAACACCCCTAATTGACGTTCTATATAAAGGCTTCTTAATCTTGTTCTCAACTGCTGTAAGAACATCCCTTTCGCCTGGCGTTAGGCTCGCCTCTTTGCCGGGTTTCTCTTCTTTCTCATCAGGTCTTTCCCATTTATAAGTAGCATACTCTCCCTCCCCTTCCTTTTTAGGACCAAAAACAATGTCATTTAGCATAAAACCAAGTTCACCGGCAAAAGTTCTTGGTTTTTTGGGAGCAGGTCTTTTTGCGAGTTTAGCAATTATTTCTTCAGCATCTTTTTTGAACTTTGGTTCAAAGTTATCTGCTGTTCCCATTAGAGTAAACTGAACCCAATAATGCTCTCCCTTTCCTAGTTTTGCCATACTTTCCAACAAAGAGTTAATAGGATCGATTCTTTTTTCTTCGCCAACAATTCTCTCTCCTTGAGGCTCAAAGAAATTTTCGTAAGTTTTTATTGGGTAAGGATCTGGCCTCTTTAAAACAAAATCTTCACCATAAGTATCCCATTCTTTATTAGGGAGATTATTAGGAACACTCCTTGTATAATCTTGAGTATCAAATATTTCTAGTTCTGGATAATGGCTGTATAAAATACTTTCTAAAAATGGACGGTGGGCACGCATCACCCTGGCATAAAAATGAATTTCTCCCTCAGTGCTAACAATTTCAAGCGACATCCAATATGGAACCTCTGTTAATTCACCTTCACACCACTCTTCTCTCCAATTAGCTCCATCGAAAAGCGGAGACCACATTGATGTAAAAACGTCCTCCATGGCTTTAAGAGGAGTCAAAATTTCTTTTGGCGGAACGATTTCTATGAAATCCCATTCAGTTTCAGCATATGCAAAATCCCAAGCTATCCACCAGAGATATAATTTTTTTAATTCTATTGATAGAAAAATTGCAAGGAATACCCACCAAAATGGACGAGTGAATGGCAACCAAATAATAATTGTCATTGGTATTAACCACCACATCATCGAAAGAAATATCTTGTCCAATGATTGCACCCATGAAGATTGATTTGCCATAATCTATTTTTCTTGTGAAAATTAATAACTAATTCTATAACCCAAATAAACTGCTATAGCCAAAGAAACTAAAAAGATTCCTAGAAAATAAGGAAAAAGATGAATAGCTGGAACAACCCACACAGATTCGTCCTTTTCTTTCCAGTAATTAACAAGCCAGCCAAGTATAAACCAGCCCAATAAAGCTAAGGCAATGAAAAATATTTGTCCCCAAAAAAGGTAATCTATCATATTAAAATACTATACTATTTTAATATTATATAAATATATAAAAAATATCTATATAATTACGTCGTTCGGTTAGAGATAAAACTTTATTTTATCTCTTCCCTCTCTAGTAATTATGTTAAATATATAAAAAATACTTAAATAATTACGTCGTTCGGTTAGAGATAAAACTTTATTTTATCTCTTCCCTCTCTAGTAATTATAACTCCTAGAGAGTGGAAAGTAAATCATTAGCAAATTATTTATTTTGAACGAACAATGGAGTTATATGAATAAATTAAAAGTCATTCATATAGCTCTAAAAAAATCCAAATCAAATTTAAAAACCAGCTATTCAGGCTGGTTTTTAAATTACTTGGCACTATTAAGGCACTGTGTCAGTTGATCGGTTTGAGTCCAGCCACATTTTCCGTCATTTTGCCTTTCGCATTTTGCATTTTTATAGCAAGCATATTCTTCTCTATACTCGCATGTACTTACCACGTCTTCTTGATCAGAACAAATTTGAGAGCTGCAACCGCCAATATAACAACCATCTACACCAACCTCTTTTCTATTAATCACAATGGTTGCAGTAGTTTCTGTCGCTGATTTTAATTCAAAAATATAACCTGATTCCACTAATATGCTATTATGTATTGTCCCAAGACTAATTTCTATTACTTCTAAGATACCACTACCATAGTTTCCTCCTTTAATATCAAAAGTTGGAGCTAATTCCCCTGCCCAAATACAAACCACATTGGGCTTACATCTTGAATCATCTATTTGCTTAAGCGTTAAAATCAAACCATCTGTAAATTTAACTTTTTGATTAACCGCAAAAGTAACTTCTTTTCCAAAATCAGCCAAATCCATTTGCTCAACTAATAATCCATTTTCAACTTTAAAATATCTTGAAACTCCAACTGACGGACTTGCGGTCATCGGTTCTCCCGGCTTTCTATCGGCGTAATTAACAGTAATTTCTCCATTATTATAATTTGTTGTTTGAGGCGCGATTCTGTCTCCTAAAAGTATAGCGTTAGTTCCCTTGTATCCTAAATCCGTTTTAATAGCTGAAACCAAGTAATAAAAAACTCCGCTACCCCCTGATTCTTGAGTAATTAAGAATGATATATCAGAAACTCCATCGCCACTTATATCACCCTCTGCTTCATTGCCAAAATACTTAGTAATTATTTTAGATGCAGAATTAGGAGCTATTTCAATTTCAGAATAGCCATTAACCAGTGTTACTTCCCTGCCTTCAATCATATAGCTAATATTTTTATAATCCTTTTGAAATCCCCCATCCCCCTGCTTTTGAATGTAAATATAATCACTTACTAGAAAAAATGCCCCCACTAAAACAACAAATCCTATTATATATAAAATTATTTTTTTCACAATTCAATATTACCAAATATGTAAAATAAAAGCCATAATTAAACTAGCTTTAAAATGATAAGTTGCTAAACATATAAAACCACAAAAGCCCGTGATTTAAATTTCTACACTCCTTGCTTATCTTCCTCTTTATTAAGCTTCTCTGCGGCCTCAGGAGTAGACACAGTCTTACTCATCAATAGCAACTTAATAATTGCCCATGCAATAAACAAATACACAAGCATGGCCAGTAGAGTTGTCCATTCAAAGATAACTCCTTCAATTTGAGTTATTCCAAAAGCGCTTAAAAAAGGATCTACAAAAATCCGAGTTATTGCGTAAGTGAAACTAACAAATCCTGAAGAAGGACTCGCTCCTAAAAGTTTTAAAGCAAAACGAAAAGCCAGGAGGGCTTCAAGGAGACCCAATACATACCAAATGATTTGAGTTCCTCGGTATATCGGTTTTGTGGTAGGAGAATTATAAGATGAATCCATAATATATTGTAATTTTTATTATTATTTTTTTAATAGACCTGCTGATTAAAGATTTTTCAAAATTAACTTATTTAAATGGATTTTCACCGCGAATGACTCTTATTAAAATAAGAACAATAGCAACAACTAAAAGAATATGGATGAATCCATAAATAGTATAGGAAGTGACAATACCAAGTAGCCACAATACTATTAAAATAATTGTAATTTCAATTAACATAATTCAATAATTATAGGTTAGTTTTATTTATTCATGTAGACCTTTTTGAACAGGAACCTTCATTCCTCTTGCCCTAGCTTCTGATGATCCTATAACCATAGCCTGTTTTCTGCTTTTTACCTTTTTGCCAATACGACCCATCTTAAGTTTACCTTCTTTATATTCTTTCATAACCTTCATAACTTTTCGTTGGACTTCTTTACTGTATTTTACTATATTATTATAATAAAAAGTTAAAAAAATAAGATATTTCGACTTTTACTATTTGATATTCTAAGTACTATTTTACAATAGCTATTGTTAATTTTGTATTAAAAAAATCGCCCTTCTGGCGATTTTTTTAGTCCTTTTTTATCCCCCTTTTGATAATATTTTATTTTCTCTCCAAAGCTGCGAGGCTTGGACTCGAACCAAGATACTCGCCTTCAGAGGGCGATGTCCTACCATTAGACGACCTCGCAGCTTTAGAGAGAAGTTTTTTAAAATAATGCGCTAAGACCGAGATACGACCTCATATAGTCATGAAAATATCCTACGTCGTTTCACTCCTCAGGATAAGTGTTCGCTACGCTCTCTTAAATCTCTAAATATTTCTTTACTACAAAATAGCTTGATCCGGCCCCTAATCCAATACTGCAAAGAAGCTGAATTGGAATTATTAACCAAAGATGTGATGCAAAATAATAGGACAAATTAAACCCAGGCAAAACTACAGATATTCCCACTGACAGGGAATATGAAAATAAGAATGCCAGCAAAAAAGATATCATAAATGCTATTGCTCCAAAAATAGCTCCCTGCAGTATAAACGGAGCCCTTAAAAACCAGTTTGATGCGCCAACGATTCTCATCGTTGTTATTTCATCTTTTGAATTATCAATTACCAATTTTATGGTATTAAATACAACAGCAACGGCTATTAAAACAAGTAAAATTCCCAAGGCGACACCGAATTTTGTTATGCTAGAAGTAATAGAGAAAACTTTTTCAATAGTATCTTTTTTTTCAGAAAAGTCAACCTTTTGAATTAAGTCGCTAAATTGGTCAGATTGAAGTATATCAGAAATTTGCTGATACTCTTTTTGATCACCAGAAGTAGTAATGTTCAAAGAAGGCAGAAATGGATTACCTCCTACTTCTAATAAGGCTCTAGCAAACACATCGTTACCTTGATGCCTTTCATTAAATTGATTCAAAGCATCGTCTTTTGAAACATATTCAACATTTTTAATATCAGGTGAATTTTTTAGTATTTGATCTTTCACGTTCATAATATCTTGATCTGATGTTCCGTCTTTAAAATAAGCTGTAATATCTATTTTTTCTTTTAATCTATCTACTAAGAAACTACTAGTACCTCCAATTACAAATAATCCTGTTATTATTAACGTGGTAACAGTTAAAACGAAAATAGCTGCAATGGAAGTGCCCCTATTTCTATAGAAATCAGTAAATGCTAAGTTTAAGACCCTTTTAAAATCGTTATTCATCTTGATGCAATAAAATTAAATAATAAATTTACCCTTTTCTTCGTCTGATGTTATCTTGCCGTTTTCTATAATAATTACCCTTTTGCCTAGTTTATTTATTATACCTCGGTCATGCGTAGATAAAACGACTGTTTTTCCAGCTTTATTAATTTTTTCCAACAAACCAATAACCTCATAAGCATTGTATGGATCTAAATTTCCGGTTGGTTCATCTGCTATGATAACATCTGGATTGTTAACCAGAGCCCTAGCTACCGCCAATCTCTGCTGTTCTCCGCCAGAAAGCTCTCTTGGAAAATTATCCATTTTTTCATGCAAACCTACTGCTTCTAGTACCCTAGGAACAGCTAACATGATTTCATCATTTTCTTTTCCTTCAACTGCCATAATGTAAGCCACATTTTCAAAAACGGTTCTTGATGATAATAGCTTGTAATCTTGATAAATAACACCGACTTTCCTCCTAATAAGCTGAAGTTCAGCACTATCTACATCACTCATACTTTTTCCTTGAAAATAGACACTCCCATAGGTTGGTTTTTCTAAGCCTAAAATAAGTTTTGTTAGAGTGGTTTTCCCTGCTCCAGATTTTCCGACAATCGATACAAATTCTCCTTCATTTATTTCAAATGAAACATCTTGTAAAACAGATGTGTTGTCGGGATATATTTTTGTTACGTTCTCAAACTTTATCATTATCATTTGTGAATTTTATTACTAGACCTACTGATTTAATTTCAACTCTGCATTTATGAAGTCATCTATTTTTCCATCTAATATTGCTTCTACGTCGGACGTTTCATATTGGGTTCGTAAATCCTTTACCATTTTATAGGGATGCAACACATAAGATCGTATTTGATTACCCCATGAAGCTGAGACGCCTTCGCCCTTTATTTCTTTCAACTCTTTTTCGTGTTTAGATTCCATTAGTTTATGCAACTTTGACCTTAATATCTTCATTGCGTTCTCCTTATTTCTTCCCTGTAATCTTTCTGTCTGAGAAGCAACAACAATTCCCGTAGGCAAATGGGTTATTCTAATAGCAGATTCTGTCTTGTTAACATACTGTCCGCCAGGACCAGATGCTTTAAAAGCATCTATCCTTAAATCGTCTGGTTTTATTTCTACGCTTTGATCAATTTCTTCTATTTCTGGTAATACTTCCACTGAAGCAAACGACGTGTGTCGCAACTTCTTAGTTGAAAAAGGAGATATCCTCACCAGTCTGTGAATCCCGGATTCATTCTTTAAGAAACCGTAAACGTGGTCGCCTTTAATTGAAATTGTAACAGATTTTGTTCCTATTCTTCCATCAGGACCACCTGCTTCTCCAAATGACTGATGCAATACATTAGACTTAAATCCCCTAATATCTGAATATCTAAGATACATTCTCAAAAGCATAGTTGCCCAATCTTGACTATCTTGCCCTCCTGCCCCAGATGATATTTCCAAAATAGCATTATTTTTATCATATTTTCCAGATAGAAATAATAGAAATTCTTCTTTTTCTAAATCTTTTCTTAATTTATCAAATTTATCATTTAACTCAACGATCAAGTTTTCATCGTCTTTAATTAAACCATTCAATTCCTTCAGATAAGACATTTCTTTATTCAATAATTCCATTCTCTCTATCGCCTCTTTTAATTCTGAAATTCTTTGACTAACCTTGGATGCTTTTTGATGATCATCCCAAAATCCAGCAACTTTAGACTCTTCCTCTAATTCTTTTAACTCTTTTTCTTTGCCATCTAAATCAAAGACGGTCCACCAAATAATGGACCCGTTCTTCTAACTTTTCTATTTCTAAGTTTGAATCTGCCATAAAATGATGGAATTAATTTAGAGAGTAAATTCTATTCTCTTTTTGCATAATATCATTTTTGAAAAAATTAAAAAAGCCCGACTAGCGTCCTAGTCGGGCTCTTGTGATTTAGGGCTGTTTCGCACCATAGACGACACCCAAAAAAGGGACTTTGTCGTTTCTGGGTGTCTGAATTTTCATGCTGTCCTTAGAGAAGATTCAGCGAAACTAACTGCAATCACTTGAAAGATGTTCTCGCGGCCACGAGAGAACATCTCTTAGACCTGGCGACACTTTGAGGGTTTTATCTCGTGTTGAGCCCCGGTCATCTTTGATTCGTGGTAGTTATTTTATAGAACTTAATTTCTGTTTTGTCAACTAGCCAAACTCTGTCCGCAAAAATTTTGGGGAACTGACCTTGTTTTATTGTGGAGCCGCTTACAAGAATCGAACTTATGTCCATGCTTTACCTGCCCGCCACTTGCCTGAGCCGATGGCCAGATTTGAACTGGCGACCTACTCTTTACGAAAGAGTTGCTCTACCCCTGAGCTACATCGGCAAGATACGATGGCGGGCGGGCGAAAGCATTGCTTTACCACTAAGCTAAAGCGGCGAATATTTAAGTGTAATTTCAATAGATATTAAACATACTTCAAACAGCGGGGTAAGCCAAATCATACCCGAATTTATTTAAACAGGGAATTCCAAAAATTGCTAACTCCAGCCAACCATAACTGCAAAATATTATCATTTTCATCATGCTTCGGTTGGTTATCGATTGGTTTAATGAAAGAAACTACGTTTTCACCAGGCTTTTGAAGATCTAATTCTTCTCTAGCGATCTTTTCGATATAATCTTCGTTATTTGAGCTTTCTATATTCTGCTGTAAACTACTTTTTTTATCTTCTAATTCTTGTATCTTATTTTTTAAATCCTCTACTTGAGATAAATAATTTTGTTTTTTTTGATAAATCTTAATATCGGCAACTGCTAAGACGACAACTATGAATAAAATAAAAATACCTAATATTATTATGAGAATATATTTTTTGGGATCCCTCTTTTGTTTTCTACTAAAACTTGATATCATAAGTAATTATATTTGGTTCAGTGAAAGAGGAAAAAGAAAACTTATTTTATTTTTCCGAATGAACGACCAAATATATTTTTTATATATTTTAAACAACTACGAACTCTTCACCCTTTGCAAGGTGAACATTATTCACCAAGCTCAGGTAGAGAGTCTATAAAAATTAAATACTAACGAGTCAATATTTCACATTAGAAAAAATACATTCGTTAGAGTGAAGAGTGAAAATAAAACCAAAAAAGATATTTAGAATAGTTTGGATTATATTAATAAGCTTAGTTGCCTTAAGCACCGTTCTTTGGTCAGTTGGTGTGGGTTTTATTAGATAAGAAAAATTTAATAACTAAATAGATAGGTTTCTAATTGCGTTATCATAATCTATCAGTATTTTCTTAGCTTCTTGAACGTTTAGCTTATAATCTAGATTATAGACAATTTCATTTCTAATCTCGTGGTCTCTTATAATCTCATCTTTATTTTCAAGCACACTCCCCTCTGCTTGATTAATTAACTCATTAAAATCATCTCCCTTGTACCCTCTCTGCTTAAGAATGTCTTGTAATAAATCATCTGCTTGAATGATGGTATATTTTAAATCTTTTTCATTAATAGATTCTGCCTTATCAATTAAATCTTTCAACCTGCTATTCAATTGACTTGAACCTTGCGCCTGTCCAGAAACAAGCTCTGAAAGGTTTTGCATATAATGATATCTTATATAGCTACTTTTAACATAAAAATATATTACAAAATATAAAAATAGAATTATAAATATAATAAAAAGTATTTTTATAGGCAAGAGGCTGTTTTGAAGATCTGAAGAGGTCCAAAAATTCATGAAATCTGAAATTCCAAGTGCGCCATATATATAATCCCATTTTTCAGCCGTTGTAAGATTACTTATGTCCATGATACTAGATTTATGATTTACGAATTAGGATTCATGAATATTCTTAAATCTTGAATCATATATCTTAAATCATTTGTTATTTTAACATATTTTCCATCTGGGCTGCTACAGATAGAATTTTATTCTCTTCGAAATGGTTTCCTATAATTTGTAGCCCTACGGGTAAATTTCCAATCTTGCCAGCGGGCAAAGAAATTGCTGGAACACCAGCTAACTTCACAGGGCAAGTATAAATATCCATTAAATACATTGAAAGGGGGTCGTTCGCCTTCTCTCCTATCTTGAATGCAGGAATAGGAGAAACCGGAGAAAAGATTACATCAACTTTTTCAAAAGCCTTTTTAAAATCTTCTTTTATTAATTCTCTTGCCTCCTGAGCTTTTTTATAATAAGCGTCATAATATCCTGACGAAAGACTATAAGTTCCTATCAGTATTCTTCTTTTAACTTCAGTTCCAAAACCCCTTCCTCTAGTTTTTAAATAAACATCTAGTAAATTTTCTGAACTTTCTGAGAGACCATACTTTATTCCATCATATCTTGCTAAATTGGATGAGACTTCAGATGGCACAATTATATAATAACAGGCAATAGCATATTCTGTGGTTGGCAGACTTATATCAATAATTTCAGCTCCTTTCTCTTTTGCTTTCACTATTGCATTTTTTACTATTTTTTCTACTTCAGGATCTAAGCCTTCTGCAAGATATTCTTTCGGCACTCCAATTCTTAACCCCTTTAAATCAACGCTTGACTCTTTAAATATATAATCAGCAGAAGTTGAATCAAGTGGATCTTTTCCTGATATTGCTTCAAAAATAATTTTAGCATCTTCCACGGTTTTAGCGATCGGTCCAATTTGGTCCAAAGATGATGCCATAGCAATAGCTCCATATCTTGATACTGCCCCATAAGTTGGATTTAAACCAACTACCCCGCAAAAGGAAGCTGGTAGTCGTATAGATCCCCCCGTATCAGTTCCTAGGGCATACATTGCTTCATCAGCTGCTACAGATGCAGCAGAACCTCCAGAACTTCCCCCAGGAACTCTTTCTAGGTCATGTGGGTTCTTAGTAGTAAAAAAGACAGAATTCTCAGTAGATACGCCCATGGCAAATTCATCCAAGTTAGTTTTTCCAATAATCACGGCTCCATTCTCTACTAGTTTATTAATTACCGTTGCATTATATGGAGCTATATAATTTTCTAAAATCCTTGAACCAGCAGTGCATTTTTGGTATTTAACTAATATATTGTCTTTGATGGCACAAGGAATTCCCAAGAGCATTGGAAAATCTTTACTATTAGCAATTATCTTGTCGGCTTTATTTGCCTGCTCTAAAGCTAACTCTTCGGTTATTGACAGATAAGCTGCCACCTCTCTATCTTTTTCCTTTATTCTATCTAAAAAAGCTTGGGTTAATTCCCTGCTAGTAAATTTTTTATTTTTAAGCCCTTCATGAGCTTCTCTAATTGTTAACTTAGTTAAATCCATTAAAGAATCTGATTTACTTTTATGTAACCATCTTTCTTGTCTGGAGCTGCCAAAATCAAGTCTCCTGCCAAATTATTATTCTCTGGGAAAGATTCATCTTTTCTTACAACATTATCACTCTTTAATAACATTTTTTCTGGTTTTCCCTTAACTTTCTTTAATATGTCAAAGTAATCTAAAATAGATGACAAATCTTTTTGCATTTTTCCTATTTCCTCTTCAGTTAACTCCAAACGAGCCAACTTGGCTACGTGCTGTACCTGTTCTTTTGAAATCATATTATATATTCGCCCTTTATTCTCTTAACTCTATCAAAATATTTCTTAAATTAAAAGGCTTAATGAGCAATAACAAAGATAATATAAATAGGAGTAAGAAACAAATAGCTCTTCACAATTTTTTCAGAAAGGAATCTCTACATGAACACTGAATTTGAAGATAAATCCAAATATCAACCCAAAAGACAATCGTTGTGGGATAAAATCTCACAACTCTTAAATATCGCTAAATTTATCGAGATTCTATTCCATGCATTTCTTCTATTATTGGCAATGCGCGGAGATATTGCTCTTGCTATCTTCGTCACTCTCGGAGGTTATTTATTAATCTTTTTCACAAGAGCGACGTCAATTGATACAATTAAAGAGAAAGAATAATTAAACAAAAAAGCCCGAGCCACCTTAACGGCGCCGGGCTTATTTTTTTAACATAATTAAGCCAAGTCTCCCCAATCTTCGTCCTTAGTAACTAAGTTAGCTAATTGATCTATGTCCTCCAAAGCCATTCCAGCTCCCCTCACAACAGAAGTCATAGGGTCGTCTATTACCTTGCAAGGCATTTTTGTTTCTCTTGAAATTAATACATCTAATCCTTTCAACAAACTTCCTCCACCAGCCAAATAAATTCCATTGGTCATAACGTCAGACAATAATTCCGGTGGAGTTTCTTCTATAGTTGTTTTAATGGCTGCTACAATTTGTTTTACCGATCTATCTAAAGCTCTCTGTATGTCATCATTAAAGACAACTACTTCTTCTGGAAGTCCAGTAACCAAATTCCTGCCCCTCATTGGCATTTCCTTTTTCTCTTTTAAAGGAAGGGCTGAACCAATAGATATCTTTATCTGTTCGGCTGTTCTTTCGCCAATTAAAAGCTTATACTCTTTTTGAGCGAATTGAATAATGTCATCATTCAATTTGTCTCCGGCAATCCTTAAACTCTTAGAAGCTACTATTCCTCCTAAAGAAATTACAGCAATTTCTGATGTTCCTCCTCCAATATCAACTATAAAGTTTCCACCTGGCTCTTGAATTGGTAGTTTAGCTCCAATAGCTGAAGCCAAAGGCTCTTCAATTAAGAAAACTGTTCTAGCTCCCACGTTTTTAGCAGCATCTCTCACAGCCTTTCTTTCAACTTCGGTTACACCGCAAGGAATTCCAATAATAACTCTTGGCGAATATCCAAAACCAAACTTTTTTTTAGAGCTAGCGACAGCTTTTTCAATAAAATACTTTAGCATTTGCTCTGTTACTTCAAAATCAGAGATAACTCCGTTAACTAAAGGCCTGGTAGCTGTAATGTGAGAAGGAGTTCTGCCAACCATTTTTTTGGCCTCTTCTCCTATAGCTAAAACCTGACCAGTTTTATTGTTAATAGCCACAACAGATGGCTCATTGATAATAATTCCTTTATCTTTAACGTAAACTAAAGAATTGGCCGTTCCCAGGTCAATTGCCATATCCAAAGACAGAAATGAGAATAAGTTTTTAATTTTTTTAAACATTGATTATAAATTTCCAGTTTTAAATTTTCACTAAATGGCTTATCTTTACTAATTCAACTTTCTTGCTATTTCTCTCTTTCATTTCAACAGACTTTTTAGCTAAGGTCTTTTCAGAGACGATTACTCTATAAGGCATTCCCAAAAGGTCAGATTCTGCTAATCTCTCCCCAACAGACTTATCTTTCCTATCATCATATAATACTTCAATATTATTTTTTTGCAAATCTTGATAGATTTTCTCTGTTTCCTTCGTAACTTTTGGATTGCTCTCTATTTGAATTAAATGAACTTTGAATGGAGCAACGCTCTCTGGCCAGATTATCCCCTTTTCATCATTAGATGCTTCTACAATGGCTCCCATGACCCTTCCTAAGCCTATTCCATAGCAACCCATTAAAACATTCTTATCCTCTCCATCTCTATCAGTAAACTTCAAATCAAATGGCTTTGAAAAACCGGTTCCCAACTTAAAAATATTGCCCACCTCAACGGCTTTTTTCTCTTCAAAATCAGAATTCTTGCAATCTGGACATACAGGATTTTCGGCCTTAATTTCTTTATTAATAGAGGTCTTACATTTTTTACAGATATAAATAATATCTTCTCCAGCTTCAGTTAACATTTGAAACTCATCTGAATATTTTGAAAAACTTCCACCAGAAGCCAAAGTTCTGTAAGTTATATTACCTACTCCCAACTTCTTGAATATCTTTTCATAAGACTCTGCTGCTACTTCGTAATATTTATCCAAATCAGCTTGATTTGAATGGAAAGAATACATGTCTTTCATCAAGAATTCTCTTGTCCTTAAGATACCTGACTTAGCCCTTAATTCATCCCTAAATTTAGTTTGTATCTGAAAAACGGATAATGGCAAATCTTTATAAGAAAGTATATTTTTTTTAGCTAGCGGAGAAACAACTTCTTCGTGAGTTGGACCCATAGCGTATTCTTTGTCTCCAGATCCCTGGACTTTAAATAAAATATCTAAATTGTTCCATCTGCCCGTTTTTAACCAGTTTTCTTTCGGCTGTAAAACCGGCATTAATAATTCTTGGCCTCCAATATCAACCATTTCTTCCCTAATTACATTCTCTATATTTTTTAAAACCTTAAATCCCAAAGGCAAAAAAGTATAAACGCCGGCCATTAACTGGTCGATAAAACCAGCTCTCATTAAAAGATCATGAGAAACAGATTCAACGTTAGCAGATTTATTTTTTGTAGTTTTATAAAAAAGTTTAGACTGCAACATATTTTTAGAATCTAGAATCTAGAAATATAGAATCTAGAATTATAAGTTTTTATTATATTTTTCATTTTTCTATATTTCTATTTTCTGAATGATTAGAGGCCGGCTTTCCAAAAGTCGACGACTCTTGGAACGTCAAATTTGATTGTTATAAAAATTGACATGGTTATCAATAAAAAGAAAAAGAAAACTGTAATTCCCTGCTCCCAATTTACTGGTACCGGTTTTTTCTGTATTTTTTCAATAATTAAAAATAATAATTTTCCTCCATCTAACGCAGGAATTGGAAACAAATTAAATATTGCCAACAAAACAGATAAAGATCCCATAAAGTAAAGGAAGAATCCTGCACCAAAATCAGCAGCCCTGGAAAGGAATATGGTAATTCCAATTGGACCTGCAACTTCAGCTCCCTGAGGAAGACCAGAACCATCAAATAACCCAACAATAACCTTATATATTCCGACTAAAGCCTGCCAGGTAACTTGCCCTGTATACATTATCCCCTTCAATGGAGCCTCATACCATGGATATTTATCAATAACATTGGCTATTCTTTCTATGATAATACCTGTAGGACCCTGATCTTCAGGAGAAGAAACTCTCGGGGTCAAATTAAACTCCATATAGCTTCCATCTCTTTCTATGCCTACAGTTACAGATTTACCCTTGTTGTCTTGCACAAAGCTCTGAAAATCTGCAATTTTACTTATTTGAGTCTCTTTTCCATTAGATATTGCTTTTACTATATCGTCCCCCGTTTTTAATCCAGAAGATCCTGCTGGAGAATCAATCAAGACTGATGTTATTTTAACCTGTGTCTTAGTTATTCCAATAACATCTTGGTCTCCAATCGGAATATTTGCTCCTATTCCAAAGGCAACAGAAAAAATAATTACAGCTCCGATCCAAAAAGCAATGACTCCCCCTAAAACAATTAAGATTCTTTTCCAGATGGCTAAATTAGAAAAAGATCTGTAGTCATCAATATCCCCTTCTTCTCCATAAATTTTAACAAAAGCTCCAAGTGGAACCCAATTTAAAGAATAAGTTGTTTCACCAAATTTCACTCCAAAAATCTTAGGCGGATAACCTATGCCAAATTCCTCAACTTTTACCCCGAATTTTTTAGCTATGATAAAATGTCCAAATTCATGGATAATCATTAGAACTATTAAGCTAAAAAAAGCGATTAATAAAGTTAACATCATGAAACGTGGAACATAAAACATGAAACAAACGACGAAACTAAATTTTTTGTTATGTGTTCCATGTTATGTGTTATATGAATTACATTACTTCACCTTTCTTTTTCTCGATCAAATTCTTTATTTTGTCTGAATACTCATCAATCAGTTTTTGCAACTCTTCTTTTCCTTTGAATTTATCATCTTCTGTAAGTTTCTTTTCCTTTTGAGCGGCTTGTATCTTATTCCAAGATTCCTCTCTTTGGCGTCTCATGACCTGTCTTGTATCTTCTGCTTTCTCATTCAATACTTTTACCAGATTATTTCTATATTCCTCTGTCAACAAAGGCAAACTTAGCCTTATTAGATTCTTATCAACAGCAGATGACATTCCTAATCCAGATTGGGAAATAGCTTTTTCTATAGGTTCTATATAAGAAGTATCCCAGGGCTGTATGACGAGCTGATTAGACTGAGGAGAAGAAATAGCAGCTAATTGTTTTAAGGAAAATTTACTACCAAAGCAGTCTACCTCTATATCTTCAATTAAAGCTGGGGTTGCTCTTGAAGTTCTTATTTTTGCCATTTCTGATTCCAAGAATTTGAATGCTTTATCAAATTCTGGTTTTGTTTTATCAATGAATTCTTTATAACTCATAGTTTTAGTTTTTAGTTGGTAGTTTATAGTGAGTAGTAGATACAACGTTTTTTGTTCTACCTGCCGGCAGGCAGGCAAACTACTCACTAACAACTACTCACTGATTTATATTTCCATTAATAGTACTTCTAATGCTAATTTATTATTGACGTTTGTTATATAAGATTGACTATTTATATATTCAATCAACTCTAAAATATTTTTTATTTTTGAAATAGTGTAATTCACTTCTTTGCCCATTATCTTATCTAACATTAACTCCCTAAAATGTTTTCTTAGAGCCATTAATATTTTTTCGAAATTCTCTGAATCCAGATTAGCGTTTTTTGTATACTGAAATTTTTCAGCTAAAGAAGAATTCATAACTTTTTCCAAATTCCTTATTATTAATTCTTCATCTTTGGAAATCTCATATTTTTCATTGTAAAAAAATCTTATTTCTTGGCACCTAGAAGTGACTGTCTGCAATAAAAGATTTGGTTTAGATGAAGTAAGAATTATAATAGTTTTACCTTTTGGCTCTTCAAGAGTTTTAAGAAAGCAATTTTCAGCCTCTAGGGTCATCCTTTCTGCATCTTGAACTATTACTGCTTTATAATTTCCATAATAAGTGGTTAAAGAAAGAAAATCTTGAACATCTCTTATCTGCTCTATTTCAATAGACATCATATCTTTTTCATTTTCTAAAGAACTCTTGCTATCTTTTGATCTGATAATTTTAAGATCAGGGAAATTTCCACTTTCAATCATTTTCTCTCCATTAGGTATACTACGATTGATCAATTTTACTAGCTCTTTAGCAAAAGAAGTCTTACCTGTTTCTTTTGGACCAGAAAATAAATATGCATGCGAAAATTGGTTATTTTCAAATTTATCCTTTAAAAAATTCCACTGTTTTTGATGTAGCATCATGAAACATGAAACACATAACATGAAACAGGCGACGATTCTATTGTTTTATGCTTCATGCTTTATGTTTTATGATTTATTTCTTAGTCATGACGATTTTTTTATAATCATCTAAGTGCTCTAACACAGCCCCTGTTCCCTTCACTACGCAAAGTAAAGGCTCTTCTGCAATAAAACAAGGGACTCCTGTGCTCTGCGCAACTAATTCATTTATTTTTGGGAGCAAAGCTCCTCCTCCAGTCATTATAATTCCCTTATTCATAATATCAGCTGAAAGTTCTGGAGGTGTCTCTGATAAAACCATTTTGGCGGCTTGTATAATTTCCGCTAAAACGTCTGAAATAGCTTCACAGACTTCGTTGCTTGATACTTTAATGTTTCTTGGAAGACCAAGAATTAAATCTCTTCCCTGTATTTCCATATACCTTGGCTCTTTTTGAGGCAAGGCTGTTCCTATTTTTATTTTTATTTCTTCTGCTGATTGAGTTCCAATAGCTAAATTATATTTTTTCTTCATGTAATCTGCTATAGCCGCATCAATCTTGTCTCCGGCTACCCTGACAGAATGAGCGGTTACAATTCCGCCCAAAGAGATAACAGCTACCTCAGATGTTCCTCCCCCAATATCAATTATCATGTGCCCTGAACATGAATTAATGGGAATTCCAGCTCCGATAGCAGCTAAAATCGGTTCTTTAGCTACGAAAGCCTGTCTGGCTCCGGCTGATAAAGCAGCTTCAATTACAGCCCTTCTTTCAGTGCTAGTAATTCCAGCTGGAACAGAAATAACCAATTCTGGCTTAAAAATCCTAAAATGAGGAGTTGTTTTTTCAATAAAATGACGCATCATTGCTTGAGTTACTTTGTAATCAGCTATAACTCCATCTTTAAGAGGCCTATAAACTTTAATGTCAGCTGGAGTCCTTCCTATCATTTCTTTAGCTTCTTCGCCTACAGCTAAAATTTTTTTTTCTGAAATAGAAACAGCAACTACAGAAGGTTCTGATAAAACCAACCCCTTCCCTTTGACATAAACTAGCGAGTTGCAAGTTCCAAGATCAATTGCAATTTTATTATTAAACATGATAACGAATTTTTAATTTTTAAGCGCTAACTCTCTTGATATCTGCTCCTAATTTTTGGAGTCTCTCTTCTATTTTCTCATAACCCCTGTCAATTTGATATACATTCTCAACAGTTGTTGTTCCTTCGGCTATTAATCCAGCGACAATAAGACAGGCTCCAGCTCTTACGTCGGAAGAACTGACAATTGTACCATATAAATTCTTAGGACCGAAAACAAAAGCTCTATGAGGATCAACAATTTCTATATCAGCTCCCATTTTCCTTAATTCATGCAGATAATTAAGCCTATTTTCATAAAGAGGATCGTGTATTAAACTTTTGCCCTGAGCTTTTATTAACAAAGGAATAATTATAGGAAGTAAATCTGTCGGAAAACCAGGATGAGGAAGAGCCTGTATCTTTGTTGAAGCTAAATGAGGAGAGTATGATACTGTTATTTGGTTATCTCCCCTTTCCATCTCAACCCCTATTTCTTCGAGCTTAGCCAAAAATAAATCTAAGTGAGAATGATCAACATTTTTTATTGTAACCTTACCTGGAGTTAAAGCTCCAGCAACGATGAACGTTCCCGCTTCTAAATAATCTGGAACAACAGTGTGTTCAGCTCCATGCAATTCTTCAACACCCTCTATGGTAATAGTATGAGTTCCTTGGCCGCTTATTTTAGCCCCCATTTTTATAAGCATCCTAGCTAAATCTTCTACATGAGGTTCAGCAGCAGCTCCTTTAATAACTGTTTTTCCTTTAGCAAGACAAGCTGACATCATTAAAGCTTCAGTTGCAGTCACGGAAAACTCATCTAAAACAATTTCTTTTCCGATCAGTTCTTTTCTTGATGATTCATAATAGTCTCCTTTTCTATCTAATTGAGCCCCTAGTTTTTTAAGGGATTTTATATGTAAATTAATAGGTCTTAAACCTATTCTATCTCCGCCAGGAGAAGGAAATTTAAATTGATTAAATCTTCCCAATAAAGATCCTATCAATAGAACCGACATTCTGGTTTTTGAAAAACTTTCAAAATCTAAGTTATCTGTATTAATATTTTCTGCCTTAAATTTTACTTTTCTTTCGCCCAAATTCTCAACTGTTACACCAAGGCTTTTTAACACACTTATAATATGTTTTATATCTTCAATTAAAGGCAGGTTATCAATAATGCATTCTTCTTTAGTCAATAAAACTGCAGCCAAAATTGGAGCAGCAGCATTTTTTGAACCCCTTACCTCTATCTCTCCCTCTAGTGCATTATTACCATTTATTATAAATTTATCTGACATCTTAAAAGTGAAATTATACTTGATATTATGTTATTTTAAGGCGTGTGTCAATTAAAAACAAAATGCGTTCTCTTTTTATAAAAAGAGAACGCATTTTTCAATAAATCATTATTTTATTTCTAGTTTATCTTTTACTCTCTGAACTACAGAATCAATATTAACATCTATTTTAACAATATAATCTGATTCTCCGGCTGCCTCTAAAGCTTCGCTAATATGTATAGGGTCATTCAGATTTGTTAAAAAAATCATTTTAGGATTTAGTCCCTCTTCTTTAATTTTCTTAGCCATTTCTATACCGTTAATTTTTGGAAGTTGAATATCTATTAAAACAAGATCTGGATTTTCTTTCTTAGCCTCTTCTAACCCTTTTTCTCCGTCTTCTGCATAAAATACATCAAATCCCTGATTGTCAAAACTCTGCCTTAAAAACCACAAAAAATCTTTACTATCTTCTACGATTAATATTTTCTTTTTTTCATCAGCCATAATACTTTTACTCCGTAAAATAAATTCTAAATATATTTTTAATTTTTATATTTGAGTTTTATATTTGTTTAGGATTTATGGTTTCGGATTTAAGATTTTATTACCTATATGCTTTTTAACTAATTCAACTATGTCTATAGGAGTAACGTTAGCTTTAACTATAAATTCATCTGGTTTCATGTCTTCTGGTAGTTCAGATCCTATGCTTTCCTTGTTTGTCATTATAAAAACTTTAATATTTTTAGTGACATCATTTGACTTAATTGCCTTTAATAAATCTATCCCATCCATATCAGGAAGGATAAGATCTAAAAGAACAATTACCGGCTTCTCAGACTCCCCTTTTTTAATACCTTCTATTATAGATAAAGCTTCTTTCCCAGAAGACGCAGATTCTACTTCAAATCCAAACTTTCCAAAAACAGTCTTATAAATATCCAATATAGCTGTATCATCTTCGACAATTAAAATTTTCTTTGTTTCTTTCTCCATGTGATTTTATGAGCAAGCGAATAAAATCATGTCGTAAGGTAAACTTAATATATTGATTGCTTTATAGTTTACGTTGTGGCACGTAGTATTCGTTGGTTATTGAGCAACACCTTATGCTAACTCTACACTAGTCAATTAAGGTTGAAAAGGGTTTGACATATTATCAAAAATGTCATTATTTAAAGCGCCTTCCCTATTCTTCCATTCTTGCAATATATATTGATACTCTTTTTCCCTAAAACCTATGAAAGAATTTGAAGACGATTCTTGTATTTCAACCGATAAAACATATCGATAAAATAGAAACTCAGTAAAAATAACCTCTATCAAAAGAACAAATAGAATAACTAAAAACGCATCTCTACCCATAGTAAGAAAAATTTTCTTCAGTCTTAGCTTAAAATCATTAACCCCCCACAAGTTATTAAAAATTTTATTTGAACTATTCATTTTATTTATTGCGGATTTTGCGTTGCCACATAAACTGAAAACTGAGCATCAACGCCATTATCTTTATTATCTACTGATGATTTATTCATGGATAGACTCTTAATTTTTACTAAGTAAGGCCCTTTTTCCAATTTCTCAGAGAGATTAACGATATCAGAAAAATTTCCATTAGTATTAATATTGAAATTTATTAAGTTAAAGCCGTTCAAATTTTCTTTTTTACCAGAATCTATCAAGGTTATATTTAAAGTTAGTCTAGACTCTAATCCAGACAGCTCAAAGAATTTAATAACATCTATTGGATTGTTGGGATCTACAAGAGTCTGGTCTATCTTCATAAAATTTGATTCATAGTTTGAATAGCTTTTCTTAAATTCTTCTATTGCTTTGTTCTGTTCGTCGGCATAAAATATTTGGCTTTTATTCTCTAGTATTTTGTCTGAATTATATTTTATGTCCTTAATTGTCGGATAAACTAAAAATACAACTAGCAATAAAGCTATGATAGAAAAAACTATGGAATATATTTGTATTTTATTTACTTTGATCATTTTTAACAATTTTAAAAGTCAAATTAAAATCTATGTCATTTGCCTTCAACCAAACATAGGGAGGAAAATATATGTTTTCTATTTTATAAATTGACTGATTTTTTTTAATTTCTTCAATATTATTTTTAAAAAGCTGTAAATTTTCTCTAGTATTTGAAAAACCAGTAATTTTAATATCAGCACCTCCGTTGCCCGTGTTATCTAAATTTATACTTTTAAAGTATAATCCATTAGGATTATTTACTTCTGATATAATTTTTAAACTATCTGAAAGATATGCTTGATCATTATAAAAATTATACATTTTTATAATAAATCCATTATATTTTTGCATATTTTCCTTGACTACAATAAAGTCATTGCTTTGATAATTTTTTTCTATATCACCTAAAGTGCTCTTTTGAATAACCAGCTGTTCAAGAATATAAAACTTCAAAGAAAATAAAACTAAAATTAAAGAAACTAAAGATACCAAAACTATGTTTCCCAAAACAATGGTCAATTTTCTATTGCTTTCTAATACAAGCTGTTCTTTTTCTTTTGGTGGTAAAAGATTAATCATTGATTAGTTTATAGTTTATAGTTTATAGTTTATAGTTTGTAGTTTATAGTTTGTAGTTTTTTAGTTCTACCCACTACTCACTACCAACTACCCACTCGTTAAATCTCGTTATTGGCGCCTCTTAATGCCAAACCTATGGCAGTAGTAAAAGAAAGAGCTTTTTCTCTTGTAATCCTTAAGCTCCTGTCTTTAGAAACCTGAACATTAATAAAAGGATCTCCAAATTCCACCGGTATTGCGATTTCATCACTCAAAAATTTAGCAAGACCTTTTAAATAAGCTCCCCCTCCAGACAATATTATCTTTTCTATTTTCTTATCGCTGTAAAAATATTCATGGCCAACATGACCTTTATAAAAATTTATATATTTTTTAATTTCACTTGCTAAACCGTATAAAATAGGATCAAGGCACTGCTTAACATTGTATTTTTTCTCTTTCCCAGGCACCAAGCCACACATTATTTTTAGTTTTTCAGCTTCATTGGCGTCAATTCCTAGTTTTTCAGATATGGCTTTTGTGAATTGACCAGAATATACAGATAAAGAAGATGTAAACCTTATTGATCCGCCAGAAAAAATAATAAAGCTTGTGTTATCTTGACCTAAATCTATAAAAATAGTTGGTTCTAAAATTTTCTTGTTTTTAACTAAAGCCGTGACAATGGCCTGTGATTCAACTTCCATGATACATGGAACTAATCCAGCCTTTTTAGAACAGTATAAATAAGAATCAACTATATTCTTTGGCATTACATTTATCAGTAAATCCATATGATTGACACTGCTATCTTGTCCATGAACGTCTATTTCTTGAAAATCAAGGTAAACGTTTTCTATTGGCAAAGGTATATAGTTTTCAGCTTCAAAAGGCACGGCTGTTTTTAATTCTCCCTGTGTCATTTTAGGCATTTGTATAACCTGAGAAAAAGATCTTTCTTCTGGAAGAGACATTGCCGCATAATTAGTGCTTAACCTTTCCCCTTTTACTGTACTTAAGGCAACTTTAATATGCTTAATGAGAGCTTCTTTATCCAAAATAACACCTTCTTTTACAATCCCCGGTTTCATTATAACTTCATTTAAGGAAACTAAATAAAAACCTGCTCTCTTTTTTCTAAGCTTTGCAACTTTTATAGACAAGTCATTAATATCTAGTCCGAATATTTCAGGTTGTAAATTTAAAAATGTTAACATAATACTCTTTTATTTTATCATAATTCACCTTGAATTACGAAATCAGTCCGTTGTGAAAAACTAAAACTAGTTTGAAACTGAATAAGTTCCTGTGACAAATTGCCAAGCTCCGCCAGAACCAGAACTAAAATGTGAATTAACCAAACCTTCATCATAAATTAATTCAGATCCTCCTGTCATAACAACTTTCTTGGCAGCAAGAGCCTTAAGAGCTGATCCTCCAGATATGGAAACTGCTCCATTTTGAGCAATAAGTCCAACTGTTCCAGAGCCTCCACCAAAACTGATTGCATCTTTATTCCCGCAATACGTATCATCAGGACAAGAGCTGGTAGTGACTAAGAATGGGTAACTATGCTCTTGACCAGAACCGTAGAATTGAGAGTTTCCACTTAAGCTAACATATCCATCAATCACTATTATTCCATCATTAGAGCCATAACTTGAATCTAATTGAACTGTACTGCCTCCAGTTAAGCTGAAATTTCCTGTTATCCATATGGTTCCAGTCACAGTCAGAATAGCTCCTCCGGTTATTGATACATCTCCATTAATTTTTTTAGGACCCATAGTTGTATCAGAATTAATTGAAAGATTTCCTTCAATGGGATCACCAACTGCAGCTTCATCTTTAAATTCTTGAATATTTCCATCAGACAAAGGCATTGATTGAGGGTCTGGATCGGCCAAAGAGTTGTCGCAAGATTTGTTATTTCCAGAACCAGTTTGGCAATAAAGAAATCCTGATACAGTGGCATTAGTCACAGAATTTGCCCAAGTTATGTCATCTGAAGTTGTGCCAATAGTTCCCCCAGAGATTGATGACGTTTGTCCGCCCAAATAAATCTTAAAATATCCATCAAGAGTTGATGGCGAAGTATTGCTCCAAGATCCTCCATATTTTCCTATTTTACCTAAACCATTCACATAACCCGACTGATTGGCTCCCAATATGTAATAATTAGAAGAATTAGATCCTGCGTCTATTACCATCCAGTAAGTTTGCCCTGCCGTCAGAATTGGTGTTGTTGGCAAAGTAATAGAAACCCAACCATAACTTGTTGTAACTTGAGAAGCTGATAAAGTTCCTGTAATTCCAGTAGAAGAACCTGGGCTTGAGCTATTGTCATACAATATTCTAACTGTAGCATTTGAAGGTAAGCCAACTTTTTTGATATAAAACTGAACATTGTTAAAACTATAGGATTGTGAAAGCTTGAAACTTTGAGCAAAATCTTGAGTAGATGAAGTATTTCCAAAAGTAATACTGTCTGTTGGCGTTAATGGAGAGTCATTAGATTGATCAGCCACGGCATTGGGAAGATTGGCAGCAATAGCAGATCCTGTAATTATTTCAGCTTGAATATTACCATTAGAATAGACATTGCCATTAACCTTAGTACCAGATCCAGACATAAAGAATCCCCCATTTCCTGATTGAACTCCGTAGTGAAAAGCAATTATATGATCTGAAATAGAAGCTCTAGCAGAAACTGTTTTTGTGGCAATAGAATTAGAGCTATTTGGAACATAACTTGTAACAGATATTAATTTTTCACTAGAGTCTACATCAGTAATATTTATATTAAATACTCCTTCTCCAAGAGATACATCAGACTCACCTGTATACCCTGTATCTTCATTAAGCTGATTAAGGGCATAATCTATTCCCCCTTCGGCAATATGCAAGGCCTGCGACGAAGCAACTAAATAACGCTCATTTTTTACATAATTAGAAACTGAGGTCAACATAACCGACAAAATAATAAAGAAAAATACAGAAAGTATTATCGTAACCATTAACACCTGACCTTTTTCACTTTTCAACACATTGTTCATCGACATAATATTTTTAATTGTTAAATGTTATTTATCAATTGTTAATTGTAATTACTTATTTCTTAAATAAACTTGCTGAGTAAGACTACTTTGAAATGTTTTACCTTTGACTAATTTTTGAGCAGTAATCGTAATGTCAACTTTAGTAGCAGATGTAACAATTGGATCGTCATAAGTAAAAGAAAGCGAACTTATATTGCTAGCAATTAACTGATAACCAGATTTCCTTGAGCTTGAAGCATTAGAGTCAACCAACCAATAAATATTGCTAGAATCCAAATAGAAAACCATATAATCATAAGTACCTAATATCACGTTAGAAGACGCATCAATTGAAGGAATTTCTAAAACAATTGTTGTTGAATTTGACGTATAGGTAGTTCCAGAAAAAACTCTTGAACTGACGATACTGTCTGCCTGTCGTATAGCATTGCTAATTGAATTTATAAATATACCTGTGCTTTCTGAAACTGAATTACTTGCCTGAAGATTATTAAATGAATCATAATAACTAACAAAAAAATTAGCTAAGAATAAAATTAATATGG
>Ga0209542_10000918_pt1 | contig 70221 bp, 64 predicted proteins | sample RifCSPhighO2_01_FD_184028 | JGI IMG/M metagenome (GOLD analysis project Ga0209542, IMG submission 184028) | Soil microbial communities from Rifle, Colorado - Rifle CSP2_plank highO2_0.1 (SPAdes) (version 2) | ecosystem: Environmental > Terrestrial > Deep subsurface > Rock core/Sediment ...
TCATCGGTGACCGGATGAAACTGAACGTTTCTTACGAGAACTGGTCTTTTTTCCCCCGACTTCGCTGAAGCTCCGTCGGGCGAGCCGTCAATGGTCAGCTCGACAATGCCGGTTTCCCCGACTTTTTCGTAAACCTTAGAAAAATCGGTGGCCTTGACTTGTATGTGCTCGGTTTTAATTTTGTTGCCAAAGACATGGGCCGGAATAAGGCCTTCGGCCCGAAGCTTTTTGACCTTGCGGCCAAGGACTGTTCTTTTTTGGGCGGTAAGTGGAATTTGTTCCATGCTTCGATTTTACTCAGTATGGAACCCTGAGTTTGTTGAAGGGTTCCATGATGGGGTTTATCTTAACAAATTTATTTGACTTTTGTCTAGGCCGCGATCCGTCAACCGGCGAATGGCTTTTAACTGGTGAGGAAATTAAGAGCCTTGTGAGCAACACTGAATTCATTCAGAAAATGGGGACAAGGGCTATCGAAGAATTACTCAAGGCTAGATTAAAAACCGGCGAGATAACAGAAAATGAAGCCCAAATTATTGCCAATCATGAATGGGGGGCAGCGGCCATTCAAGAAGCTATCCATAAAAATCCCCAAGCTCGAGAACAGCTTGAAGAACTCAAGGCTCAAACAGGAGAAAAAGACGAAAGGAAACTTCTAGCCAAATTATCCGGCAAAAGTCTCTTAATGTTACTTTTGATGATTTTGGGCTCGGCAGTGGTTAGTATAGTAGGTGGCCTGAATGTCAAAGAGGCCTTGAGGACTGAGTAACTAAGTTACTTCTTGACAACTTCAATTTCAAACTGGCGGTCGGTGGAAAGATCTGTGTCTATCGTGATGTTTTTGCTGCCTTTATATTGTTTATCACCGTTGACGTTTTTAGCCTCCAGGAAGGCAGGCAGGTTAAATTTGAATTCAAAAGGATCTTTTTCCGTACCTGCTTGTTTTTGGACATAGAGGTGATAAGCGGGAGCCTGTTCGAGTTTGATATTTTTGGGTATGCGATATGTGAACGTAACAATTTGGGTTGATTTGATGGGTACTTCGACAAAGGTTGAGAAGACGGTTAGGTTGCCTTGGGTCGTCACTTCAACATCGTTTTTGTCGATTACACCATCCTCTTGTGATGATACAGGGCTCGATGGTCGCCTTTGCTCGGTTCTTTTAACTTCTGGTGGAATACTGAGTTTAAAATCCTCAAGTCCAGCAGCGAGGGGAACATAAAGGCGCAAAAAGTTTACGTATTTGCCGGCAGGCCATGTTTCGGCTTGGCTGTTATTGGTATAAGCAATAGTTAATCTGGCGACTAGGTCGGCGTCGCGGCCGATAGTCATCTCGTAAGAAACTTTTCGCTCCAAAAAACGATTAACTTTATTGGCACCCAAATTGGCTTCTGTGATGGCCAGGAAATCACGGGTTTTTGTGGAATCATCACCAGGATTGAAATTGGCCGGAGGCAATGGATGATCCCAGCCATGATTGTGCACGTATGATGTTAAATTTGGATTGTCAAATGTGGCCATAAGATGTTTTGATTCAAGACCCTGCTTAAAGGTTTCAATGAGCGCGGTAAGAGGCAGTTTTTGAGACCCTGATTCTTGAGGGGGCGGGTAGGTAAGGCCTTCTAAGATTTTGGTGATCAGGGAGCGAGTGAGTGTTGCGAAAAAATCTCTTTTTTGGGTAGAGCCCGGGAAAAAACCGATTTCTGAATAATATTCACCCTGCTCAAAAAGATTGTCGGCGGTAATTTCTTCGTTGTAATCCGCAAGGGTAATCGCACCAATTTTTTTCAGTAAATTTTGAATTAAAGTAAGATCAACAGCAATTACCCCATCGACATTTTTACCGGTTTCTTTTTTGTAAAAATCACGGGCGGTAGCGCTATTTAGCTGGAAATCGCCCGTCCAATTAGAATCACGAAGATAGAATTGATCGATCCCTAGTCTTTCTTTCAGCTGTTTTGGTGGCTCGATTTTTTCTTTAAGTTGGCCATCGATGGTATAAGTATCTTCGACTGTAACATTTTTAAGATGGCCGCCCGCAAATTCAATAAGGCCAAAGTTACCGATAAAACCCCCTCCCGGACGAAGCTCGCTGTTATTTTGAAGAAGAATTAGGTAAGTTTTCTGGCCTTGAAGGGCAGTTAGGTCGCCTGCCAGATTAACAAATTCAAGCGACTGAGCTGAATAGCTGTTGAGATTGTCAAGTGATTTTTGGGCTTTTTGGAATTTGGATACAAAGATTTTTGCCTCCCCCATTAATTGGCGTGCCTGGGCAGATTTGAGATAAGCCCTTTTGAAGTCGGCAGCGGGTGTTTCCAAATCCAGACCTTCGTTGGTTGCTTTTGACGAAATAATTGCCAGATCACGAGCCAATGTTTGGGTACCTATAATAAAATAGAGGGTGGCATCGGCCGCAACTTTTGCGCCTAAAAAGGCCTGGTTGAGACTCTTTACAGATTGGGGGGCAACAAAAGAAATCGGGAAGAGGAGAATTTTGGCTTTGCCGGCTGCTGCCCTCAATGACTTGGCAGACCTTTGGGAGTAAGCTGTGGCTTTTCCGAAATCACCTGTCAAAAGTGAATCTTTTGCATTGTTAAGGTTTGAAATGCCCAAATAAATGTCCAGACCAGTTTTGGCGATTGCCAGAAATAATAGAATTCCAACAAAAATTAGAGCAGTTTTAAGGCGAGGTTTGAAAGAAAATTGGGGGATTTTTGAGGTGAGTGGCAGGCGGTTGGCGGACGGTTGACGGTTTACGCGGGGAGAAATTTTCTTTTCAAAAAACTGTGGACTTGGTTTTGATTCAACTGTTGTTTGGATTTGACCAAGTTTGGCAAAGTATCCAAAAGTATTTTTTAAACCTTCGGTCAATTTAACTTTAGGCTCAAAGCCAAAATCATGGATTCTAATAATCGGTTCTTGCTTGGGGATGAAATTTGCACTACCTGCAAAAAATAATCCCAATTCTTTTCCAAAAAAGAGGCGGGCTGTATTTTGGATTTCATAGGCTACCGAAAGTGATGTTTGGGGACCCTCAGAAATCAGGGTGTGGATGTTTTTAGAATCTTGGCCAAAAACAAACTTATTGATACCAAAAATGACATCAGTGATATAGGCGGGGTAAATTTCCTTTAAGCCTTCATTTTCCAAAATAACTTTATCCGTCTTGATGGCTTGAAAAATCATACTGGAAAGCTCACTTTGGATAATTGATGCAGGGTCTTTGCTCTGAACTGTAGCTATGGGCATGCCCGGACCGTAAAGGTCTCCGACTAGAAACATTTTAAGGAATTTATTAGTAAAATCGTCTTTTACGAGGTAGTCATACTGTTCACCCTGGGTAATTGGAGCAAAAACAAATATCTTTGATTGAGCTGATTCGGCCTGAGAAATAATATGGGGGGAGGCAGGTGTGACGCCCGGAAGCCGCAAGGACGATTTGTGAGAAACAGCCTCAAGTAAGTCTAGATAAAAAATCAGGTCAAAGCTGGGTAGATATGACGGTAGAGGCTGAGTAAGATCAAGCTCTAAAAGCGTGAAGTTCTGTTTGGGTAGTATGTCCAAAATAAGGCTTGACTTTCCTTGCCCAAAAACTTCACAATTCTCTCCAAGTAGAGATTTAGCAAGGGCGGCACCAAGATATGACCCGACGCTTGTAATTAAGACCTGAGTTTTTTTCGGTTTTTGGGCAGAGGGTTCCATTAGTTTATACCTTAAAATATCACCATATTTGCGCCTAAAGTCGGAAATATGTTTTTAGACCGGTAACAAAAAGGGCAAATGTAAAACCCGCGACTGCACCAGCTGAAGCTAAAATTTTTTTATTGGGGAAGTTTGGGACCAGATTTGAATTCTCTCCAATGGCTTTTAATTGAATAGGTTCCGACCCGGCAAGATCTTGCAGTTTTTGGTTAAACTTTACGACAGCTTTTTGAATAAGCAATCTCGCGCTTTGGGGCGTTTGGCTTGTGACAGCCAGTTTAATTACCTGAGGTGCGATTTTTTGCGCACTAATTGTTTCCGGAAAAGTAATAACTTCTTGAGAAAAATCTTGGCTTTCTAAAATACTAACTGCGGTATCGGTAAAATTTCTGGCTTTTTCTTGGGCAAAATAATCATCCGGATATGACAAGTTCGGTGAATTGATGGACGTTTGAGATGAAGTTACAAAAAAAAGTTGCTCCAAATGAATCCCTGACGGGAGCTTGGAAACATAAATTAGGGAGAGCGCGGCGCCGATTATAGTAAAAATGAGAATAAAGAATGAATATTGTTTGAAAACTGCCAGGTATTGTTTGAGTTCCATGGTACAAATTTAAAATGTAAAATTTTTACTTTTTCAATTTTCAATTATCTAAGTTGTTCATCTAGTGCTTGATTAACCAAACGATCTGCCTCTTTATTTTGTCCCCTTGGTATGTGGATGTATTGAACTTGGCCAAAATTTGTCTCAAGGGTTCTAATCTTAAATATCAGGTTGCGGATTGTGGCATTTTTGACTTTATAAAGACCTGAGAGTTGCGAAACTACCAATTGTGAATCCAGATAAAACTGTAATTGACCTGGATGGCGACCTTTGGCCCAAGTCAAGGCCTCAATAACGGCAGTATACTCGGCGACATTATTGGTTGCAATACCAATAAAACCTTGGCCTTGATAAACTACAATAGCTTGTTCTTTGACGACAAAACCGTAAGCGGCAGGGCCGGGATTACCTCTGGCGCCGCCATCACAAAAGATTTCTATCATGACAGTGCAATTAGTATTACCCCTAACACCATAATAGTTGCGCCTACTAACCTTTGCTTGAGGTTCTTTTCTTTGAAGAGAAAGTAACCAAGTAAAACACTGATGATACTGCTTGTACGTTTGATCGAAATGACATAGGCTACTAGGGCAAGATTGATAGCGGTCATTTGAAAGGTTAAACCTAAGGCTGAGACCAAACCAATGGGAACGAGAGCCTGGACATTCTTGGAAACGGTTTGGAGGCTCTGTGTCGATCTGAGTAACATGATCGGAAACATGGCAATGGCCAAAAAGAGATTAACAGCAATTACCCAAAAGATCGGCGAAGAATTCTGAACCCCGACCTTATCGAAATTGGCAGTAATACTCCAAATAAAAGCAACGGCCAACATCAGTCTGGGACCTTTTTGCCTGATTAAGGCTTTGAAAGGAGCAAGGTTACCTTTTCGTCTTTCTGCGATATTCAAAAAATAGGATCCTGCCACAATGAGCAGAATTCCTAATAAGCCTAAGGTCGGTGGAAACTCATGGACGATTAGGGGTGAGGTAACCAGCAGAAATACGGGGGTAAAGGTAATCATGGGCACAGCCAGGGATAAATCTGAGAACTTGAGCGCTTTCATATAAAAGATAGTAGCGGCAATATTAAGAGTTCCACTAACTGCTAAAGCAAGCCAAAACCCGTCCCCTAGTTGGGGCATTTCTATAAACAACAGAGCCGGCAACAAAAATGGCAGGGCAAAAACTCTAAGTGACCAAGCAGCGATGTACTCGTCAACTTCTCCCAGACTCCTCTTGCTGAAAACATCTTTTAAGGACTCAAAAAGGGCAGTCAGAACTGCAAATATGAACCAACTCATGGGTTTCTCTTCTTTTTCTGGGATATGTAAAAGCCAGCAGCCAGAAGCAACATAATTAACCCTTCGGAAATTACAGTAATTGTAGCAGCAGCAAGATAACCATATTGGGGAATAAATATTAAGTTGGCCACAATGTTGAAAAGTGCCCCTGCAGCATAAATGTAAGTCAAATATTTTTGGCGGTCGTAAATAATTAATAAGTGCCAAAGGAGGGCGGAGATGAAGAAAAATGGAAGCCCTAAAGCTAAGATTCTCAATGCGGGGATAGCACCTTGGGAACTCGGACCGAAAAATAAAGGGATAAAGTATGAGATGACAAATAAAGCTGTGGCCAATATCAGTGAGGTAAAGGTGAGGATTTTTAGCCAGGAAGAAAGCTGTTTTTTGTAGACATTTTCGTTCTCTTTGTAAAGATTTGAGAGAGCAGGATAGATGGCATTTGAGAAAAAAATCGGTATGGCAAGTGACGCCTCGAAAAACAGATAGGCAAGTCCGTAAAGTCCAACTTCCGAAGACGTACGGAAATTTGCAAGAATTAAAACGTCAATTCGAAAGTAGATCAGGTTGAAGATGAGAGCAACGCCTACCGGCCACGCAGGTCCCAAGAAGCTTAAAAATTGCTGGCGCGAGAATGTTGGGGTAAAGTAAGTTTTAACGCGTCTGGCTATTATTAAGTAAGCTAAAGCTACTAGTGAAATTCCCCCTAAGACATAAGCTGTAGTATATCCAAGAATAGATTTAGTGGTGAGGGTTACGACTATAGCTGTTGCCAGGATGATTAAATATCCAAAGGCAGCAGCAAGAGTAGAGAGATCGTAACGGAGAATTTTTTGGAAAAAGGCATTGGTGGTAGTAAAGAGGGCATGGGTGATAATGGTTGCAGAAGCAATGATGATGCCGGTTTTGACAAGAGGGCTAAAACCCGTGGCTGCGGCTTGATCGTAAGGAAGGACTTGGGTTATAGTCACTGCCATTAGAGCAAGGGTTATGCCCATTAAAATTCTCAGACCTAAAAGGGGCTTGAGGTGAGTAACTTCGTTTTCCTTGGCGATTTTGATGTAGATTGTGTTTAAGCCGAAGTCGGCAAGAGTGTAGAAGTAACCGACAAAAACAAAGATTTTAGTGAAATCGCCATATCCTGAGGCGTCAAGAGTTCTGAAAAGGACGAGGGTGATCAAAAGGGTGATTGAGGCAGTTATGCCTTTGCCGACAATTTGGGCACCCGTATTAAAGTAGATAACTTTTTTAAACACGAAACAATTGTAATTGTTAGATTGTTAGATTGCTATATTGTTAAATTGATTGAAATCAATTTTTCTGATTACTAAGAATATAGCCTGCCGACAGCCAAAAGAGCAGTTGGCCTTGTTGGAGAGTCCAGAGGAAATGGTCAAGGCTGGCAAAGACAAGGATGACGATAAAGATAGCAACTTTGGGTTTGGTGGTAATTTGGCGAGCAATAACTAAAAGAAAACTCACAAAAAGTAAAAGGCCAATAATGCCGTTTTCGGCCAAAATTAGCAAGAAGACATTGTGGACAGGTTGCAAGAGTCGAATTTCGGCAAGAGAAAATAGATTAAGTTTGGAAAGCTCGAGGATAAAATTGCCTGAACCAACTCCAAACAAGGGGTTAACTTTTGTGATATCAAGGGACGCCTGGGAAAGCATAAGCCTTTCGGCAATCGTGGCAAGTTGAAAATCCGATACTGATTTTAAAGATCCAACCGCAATAATAGCTAAAAAGACTAGTCCGAATAGTAAATTTTTGGCGGATCCACGCATAATTAAACCCGCAAGAACAATCGCCAAAATTGCCGATTTGGAAAAAGTCAGTAAAGTCGCGACCACCGGGACCAGCAAGCTGAAGATCTGGACTCTTGTTATTCTTTTCGAAAGCTTCAGGGAAGAGAGGATAATCGCACTGATTACAAAGAAGGCGGCAGCTACGTTAGGATGAGGAAAGGTGCCGTATGGCCTTAAAAGCTGGTGGCCGAGAATTTGGGCATGGGCGATAGCGGTCGTTGAGGAATCAAATGTTCTTTCACCCAATATCCAAAGCCCCAGGGTTCTTTGAAAGACAAATTGCCAGATCACTAAAGCAGATTGCCAGAGGACCGAGAAGGTAATAACGTGACGGATCACCCCATGCAGGTTTTTTTTAGAAAATGTAACCGACGCAGCAATACTTGTAAGACTAAATTCAAAAATTTTTAAAGTAAACCAGAGAGCTGGAAAGGGTTGGTAAGAGATCAAAAGGGAAGTAAAAAACAAATAGAGATTAAAAAGCGCCAGAATCCAAATAATAGTTTTGGCGTCTTTGTAAATTTTCGGAAGACTCCTCCAATTCTCCAAGACAAAAATTGCCAAATAAGCAAAAATTGCCAGATCAGAAAGATAAACAGTAATTGCCCGGTAATCAATGGGCAGGCCTAAAACAAAAGAGTGGCTTGGCCAGAAGAATTTGTTTAACTGAATCGGAAGAGTAGCCAAAACCGCAAGGAAGAGGAAATCTGATTTGGACATTGAATAGGTCATCGGGTAGATGGGCTATCAGGATAGTCGAAGTTTACCTAATGACCCAATTGCCTAATAACCTATCGAGGCTTGATAATTAAATACCTACCTGCACCCTCACCTTCGGAAACAGTCGTAACATCAGGATGATCGGTTAAGGCAGAATGGATGACACGTCTCTCGAAAGCCTTCAGATTAAAAAATGATTCCGGCTCGCCTGTTGCGACTACTTTTTGGGCGACAGAAAGAGCCATGTTTTTCAGCTTTTCTTCTTTATGTTTGCGCCAGTTATCAACATCTATAAAGATTTCGAAGTCGTTTGAACCGGTTAGGCTTTTGATCCTGACTGCCAAGATAAAACGAAGGCTTTCTAAATTACTACCATTTTTGCCAATTAAAAGCGGGGAGTCTTCCGAGGCGATGTCGATAAAAAAAGTGTTGTCGGCTCGTGAAACTTCGGCGGTTGCCGAAACTCCAAGTTTTTCAATAATCGCGGCAATATTTTTGGCTACAAAATTTTCATCTAGCTTTGCTTTTGCCATCTTTTTGGTAAATATTTATTGAGCGCGCCCGGACCTGAAATAACGTATTGTTGAATAATGCCAATTATAGTGAAAGTGTTCCAATAAAGCGAAAGGCCAACCGGAAACCCGTAAGAAAAAAAGGCAATCATTAAAGGCATAATGAGGGTCATTTGTGAGCTGACTTGGGCCATGGTATCTTCAATTTCACCTTTGCTATCGGTTTTTTTGACTGGCGTAATTGACGGAGACGGTGGGAGGGCGGGGGTAAGCATTTTCGACTGAATCAATTGCAATAGACCTGTCAAAATGGGGATAGCAAGAATCAGAATACCCGCCTGTTGCCATTGGTTAGGTTTATCAGAAAGATTAAAACCTAAAAAGTAAGTATCCGGTACTTTGTCAAGGTGCAGGAACGAAAAATAAAGTTGGCTGTTGATTTTATTCAAGAAATCTCCGTTGACTTGAACAATTTTCAGAAGAACATTATAAAGGGCGATAAAAACCGGAATCTGTAAAATCATTGGAAGACAACCAGACAGAGGATTAACGCCGTGCTCCTTGTAAAGTTTACTGACTTCTTGTTGATGACGGATTTTGTCATGACCATGCTCGAGCTTAATGCGATCCAGGTGCGGCTTTAGGGCGGCCATTTTTTGGGTGCTTTTGAGCTGAACACCGGTTAGAGGCCAAAGTACTAAACGAATAGTGACGGTGAGAAGGATGATTGCAAAACCCAAGGCCCAGGGGATGAACAGTGTTTTGAGAGCCGCATAGTATGCGATAAGTAAGTTTAGAATCGGTGTAGTTAAAAAAACTTCAAAAGGATTCATGTGTCACGAATTTATGCGAATTAGTTAATCCGAATTTACCCGAATTGAGCCCAGTATTTATCGTTCCATTAACTTTTAGTAACTTTTAGAGCCTCTAATTGGTGATTGGGAATTGGAAATTTGAAATTGGAAATTATTTTAAACTGGGTCATAATAGGGCTTTTTGGAAAACGGGTGACAGGCGATGAGCCTTTTAAAAGTGATCCATGAACCGATAATTAATCCATACTTTTTTGTGGCTTGCAGGGCGTATTGAGAGCAGGTCGGGTCGTAGCGACAAGTACGATTTACTGACTGAAAAAGATAATGATAAAAAAAATAGAGAAATCTAACAACCTGCGCGGTCATATTTTAAGATAGTCTTCTAGTTTCTGTTTAACTTGCTCCATTTTGAGATTTGCAATATTTTTCTTGATGATAACTGTTATTTGGCCATCTTTCAAATTTAGGCTGTCCAGGGCTTGCCTTATGATTCTTTTAATTCTGTTCCTGTCGGTTGCCTTTTTGACAGTCTTTTTGGATATAACAACCTTAGGTTTCGGCCAAGATTGATTCGTTTTTGAATCATGCGATTGATTAACAATCAAAATAAGCTCTTGACCTTGTAGGCGGGTTGGGGACATCAGACGGTGAGGCGAGTGCGTTTTTTGGCCCTTCTTTTTGCTATGACATCGCGCCCTGCTGATGTACGCATTCTTTTCCGAAATCCGTGAGTTTTTGCTCTTTTTCTTTTTTTTGGCTGGTAAGTACGTTTGGGCATGACTACAGAGTACTAGAAATAACCTGGGATATCAAGACCCGTAAGGGGTTCTTTTTTGGGGGGGGGAGTAAGGCTTTTGAAGAGCGATGATCGACAGCGATCCTTTGTGTTGTTCAAAGCTACTTATTAACATACTTTTTGGCGGGTTGACAATTGTGGAAAAGTTTTGCGATTATAGAGTTTAGCTCTAAAATTTCAAAGATCTTCTTGGAGTTGATCTTCTTAAACACTTAGCCTGCTTAGAGCAAATATTCAATTACTTAAAACTATTTTTAGGGGTTGTTTCATATGGAAGGCCAAAAAATTTGGGCCAGCATTCTAGCAGGCATCAAATCGCAGATTTCATCTTCAACGTTTAAAACCTGGTTTGCCGGTTCTTTTGTTTTGGACTACAAAAAAAATGATGGCGAGAATCTTTTGATTGTCGGCGTCAAGAATAATTTTCTCAAAGAACAAGTTGAGACTAGATATCAGCCAATAATTGATAAAACTGTTAAGAAAAATGGGTTTTTGCAAACAAGGGTAATTTTTGTAGTTTCCAAAAATGATAGGCAGGAGGTATTGGGTAAAAACGAGCCACTATTTTCGGGCGTGGCACCAACTTATATTGGTATTTCTCGTAAAATTGATGGTCTTAATCCGAATCACACTTTTGAAAACTTTGTTGTCGGGTCTTCCAATAACTTAGCTTTTTTGGCTTTTAACCAGGTGGGGGGCAATTTGGGCTCAGTGTACAATCCACTTTTTGTTTATGGACCAACGGGTGTCGGTAAAACCCATCTCCTGCAGGCTTGCGGCAATGCTGTCCTTTTGGAAATCGTAGACGCTAAGGTTCTTTATGTCTCGGCAGAAAAATTTACAAATGATTACATAGAATCGCTCCGCGACAGAACCATGGCGGCTTTTCGCCAGAAATACCGAGGCGTCGACCTTCTCCTGGTTGACGATGTCCAGTTTTTAGCCGGCAAAGAAAGTACGCAGGATGAATTTTTTTACACTTTTAATGAGCTCTATCTTTCGGGAAGACAGATTGTTCTGGCGGCGGATCGTCATCCCAGAGAGCTAGGAAGACTCAAGGAAAGATTAGTCAGCCGGTTTTTGGGTGGGATGGCGGTCGATGTCGCCAGACCCGACCTGGAGCTGCGTACGGCAATTCTTAAGGCTAAGTGCAGAGAGAGGAAACTAAATTTAAATGATGAAATAATTGATTATATTGCGCGTCAATGCAGCAATGAAGTGCGAGAATTGGAGGGAGTTTTGGTGCAGGTTCTTTCTTTAATCCGGATTTCGGGTAAAATTTCTCTTTTGCAAATTAAAACGGCCATTGAAAGAGGCCGGAAAAATGTGGTTATAAAACCTGCGCCTGGTAAAATTATTGAGGCCGTGTCTCGTCATTTTAAAATTGCCAGCGGTGATATTTGTGGTTTGAGGCGAAAAGCAAGGTTGGTCCGTGCTAGACAAGTTTTAATGTACCTTTTAAGACAAGAGCTGGGCTTACCGCTTGGGGTTATTGGGGATCTTATTGGGGGTAGAGATCATTCGACTGTTCTTTACGGCATTGAGAGAGTTTCAAAAGAGATGGCAGCTGACCGGAGCAAGAATGATGAGGTTTTGCGAATTCGTTCTCTTTTCCAATAATTTAGGCGGCTTTTGCACAAAAATGTGGGGTTATTAACGATTCCCTGGGTGTTTCCCACAATTTTTTAGACCATAATTCTACTTTGATTGCCGAGGGTTTTTAAAGATCTGCACATCTATAATAATTTTAATACTGTTTTTTAAACTTATTTATTTTTATTAAGTCTATTAAGTCTATAATGAAAAAAGGGTTTTTAACTCCAGATTGCGTAACAATAAAGCTTGATATATAATTTTTCGGCCTTGTCGTTTGAATGAAATTCAAGATACAACAAAACGATCTTCTAAAAACATTGCTTGCCGTCAATAGGTCTATTTTAGCGAAAACAAACCTCCCTATTCTTTCCGGTGTGTTAATTTCAACCTCTGGCGAGGTCCTTGAGGTTCTTTCTACAAACCTTGAAACAGCAGCCAGGGTGGGGGCTGTATGTAAAACCGAGACGACAGGCAAGGCGGTTCTTCCGGGGAGGATACTCTTGGAGTTTGTGTCGCAACTCCCAGAAGGAGAGGTTGTTTTTGAGAAGCTGGGCGAGGAAGTTTTAGTAAAACTAGGCAGCTATGGTGCGCGTTTTGCAACAATGCCAACTGAAGACTTCCCAGCAATTCCGAAGATTGAAAAAGGACAGACTATAAAATTTAGCGCCGGTGATTTTGTGAGGACGGTTTTAAAAGTTGCATTTTGTGCAGCGGCCGATGAAGGACGGCCGGTTTTAACCGGTGTTCTTTGCGAGCTTGAGAAGAATCTTCTTTCGATGGTAGCAACAGATGGTTACCGTTTAGGTTTCCAAAAAATAGCAACAACAGGAGAAGCAGTCCCTTTAAAAATTATTATTCCCTCAAAATCACTTATTGAGGCAGCAAAGCTTATTGGTGAGAGAACCGAGGGGAAAACAGATGAGAGCATAGAAATGATTATTGCCGATGATTTTAACCAGGTTAACTTCCAGGTCGATAAACTGCCTAGCGCTAAGACAGGCGTCGAATTCACCTCGAGGCTTATTGAGGGCGAATTCCCAAACTGGCAAAAGATCATCCCGACAAGTTTTAATTCACTCGCCAGAATTTCCAAAGAGGAGTTTATTAAATTGGTAAGAATCGCCTCAATCTTTGCTCGAGATTCCGGGAATATTATTAGACTTAAACTTGAGGGTCATGCGGCAAAGGGCGCTGGGTTAATGACCGTTTTTGCTACCAACAATCAGCTAGGATCAAACCAGGCTGCATGCGAGATAGAGATGACAGGTCGCGGCGGGGAAATCGCCTTTAATTTTCGTTATCTTTTGGAGATGCTCTCTTCGATTGAGGGGGAGGATGTCAATTTTGAAATGATTGAGAGTTTAAACCCGGGGAAGTTTACGGAAACAGATAGCAGGGACAACTTTTTCCATATAATTATGCCGGTGAGACTGCAAAGTTAGTTTCTGGTAATGATTAACCGGTAGCTGGTAATTTGTAACCAGATACCGGTTACCAGGTGCACAATCGTGTTTACCCCAATTGGAACTTTAATCAAAAATTTCCCTCGTCGCTCTAAAACTCCGGAGGCGGTTTTAGCATTGCAAGTTAGACAGGCTGCCAAAGAATCCTTGGGGGAAATTTGTAGAGATTTGGGAAGCGATGTTTTGGACTCTGCCAAGATCAAATCTTTTAAAAATGGGATATTAGTAATACAGGCCCCGAGTTTGCTTTGCGCAGAGCTTCAGATGCGCTCTGAGGGGCTGATACGTGAGATTAATCGGGTGTTTGCGAAAAGACTGGTAACTCATTTAAGGTTTAGGGTTGGATAAGAAATTTTGAGGCTCTTCTAAACTAAGCCCAGGATGTTGTCGGAGAAAATTTTCCAGGGTTGCCGGCGCAAAATACCAAATTTCGACAATAGTTTTGTCGAATTGGCCGGCAAAGACTAAAATACCTGCTTGACCCCAAAAGTGTCCTGGCGCAAAAGTTCCGTGTTCGCCATAAAGTATTTTTTCTGATTGACCGTATTTTTGGATATAATTATCAAGGGTTCCCTTTTCATTGCCAATGACTTGTTCTTTGATAAGCGCAATTGTATTTTCTGTAAACTCGACCCGATGAGGTCTAAACTCTTGATTTGATCGGTACTTGTAGATTGTTTGTTCACCGCTTCCCTCGACTCCTTCTGGAGGACCAAGGATTGATTCGAGCTTTTCTTTAGTAGTTTTACCTGCATAAATATTCCCTTGCCACGGAGTCCCCGTGGGACTTTCCGGCCCTTTATTTTTTGATGAGAACGAGAAAATTGCTAGCAGGAACATGCCGATGGAAAGAACTCCTAAAAGCAAGAGGATCCATTCGGATTTTAGTATATTGGCAACTCGCGTCAAACTTAGTTTCTCCATCAATATTCAACTCCTCCAAAAATTTGGGTTTTGGCAAAGTTGTAATGGACAGGCCTATCATTTTTGAAAGTTGTCCACCCAGGCCCAGGGTTGACCCAAGCGCCACCTGGATAGCCGGACCAAGATCTGGGGTTAAAGCTGTGGGTTTTTGAAACCACATAATCACTAATCATCTCGGCAAAAGACTCTGAGGCAACGCCCCAGGTTATTTCTTGAGGGGGGAAAGGATAGGTAGGCATCAAGCCCTCCTGGTTGTAAATACCTATAAAGTTGTTGTAGATGCCGGTATTGTAGTTACCAAGCACATGGCCCATCTCATGGATAATGACATATTTGGCAAAACTGGTTGGTGTCATATTACAGGCAACGGTGATTCTGTTGCCGCCGTTTACTGTTCCGCAGACCCCACTCCCAAGTGAGCCGTCAGAGACGCGAATTAAATAAATAGTGCCGGCGTTTTGGAGCAGAGAGACAGCCTGTGGTGATTGGTCTAAGTCTTTGCAGATTTCGTCGATGTTGTTATTCTCGGTGGAAGACCAAGGGCCTTGCCGCTCAATTATTCCGCAAATTGTTGGAGGGTTACCAATGACTACTGTGGCAGTTGTATTGCCGGTGATCGTGGGTTCGCTTTCGGGCGTAGCTGTGACTGTGACAGTATTGGCAACGACCGAATCTGAGAAGTCATGTCCGGCTTGAGTGTCGGCAGTAATAGTAAATTGACAGCTCCAAGTTGCATTGGCAGCAAGCGTCTCAGGGATTGTATCTGCACAAGGCGGTGATATCAAATTACCATTTTTATCTTGAGTTACAGTAAAGTTGCCGTTTTTGGCTTGGACTTTTAATTCATCGGTAATTTGCAGACCTGTGAGACCCTTTTCTTTGGCTGTTAGGGTTATAAAGAAAGTAATATCAGCGGGCAATTGGTTATTTTCCAGACGGTTAGGAGTTGCTGATTTGGTTACTGTAAAAAATGGTGTTTCCCCGGGTGGAGCAATTGCTGTTGGTAAGTCTGCTTCCGGATTAAAAAAGGTGGTGGCGGTGACAATGCCGATGATGGTGCCGCCAATGGCAACGGCGCTAATGCCGCCGACAACTGGAACTGCGGCAAGGGCCGTTGAGGGAGCAAGACCGGTCAAGCCGATGACAAAATTGGCAGCACCTGAGAGGAATCCGAGTGCGCCACCGGCCGCTGCGGTAATGCCGCCCCAAACGGTAGAAGCAGCGCCAGTAAAAAATCCGCCGATGGTACCGATAATCCCGCTGGTTGTTCCTGTTGCTACACTGGTTGTGCCGGCGAAGAAGTTTTTGATTTGGATCAAGCCGCCGGCTGCCAGCCAGCCAATGCCAGCGCCAATCGCGGCGCCAATGGGGCCTCCTAAGATAAATCCGATAGCCGCGCCAGTGCCAATTGCTCCGATGGCGCTAAGAACATAATGACCAATAACGTAGCCAAGTGCGCCTCCGATGAAAGATCCGATATAAGCACCGGCAATGACACCAACGAAGGTTCCCAATGGACCGAAAGCACTGCCTAAGATTCCACCGACGACTGCTCCGGTTGTGCCACCGACACCAACACCAATGCCGGCGGTGACGGCAGTTGGCGATCCGGTGAATAAACCCAGGGCAATTGCGCCACCAACTGTTCCACCAACTATCCCCCCAGTGAACATGCTTAGAGGGATGACTACGGGAGCGGCAAGTAGTCCAAACGGACCGAGGGCGACACAGATGCCAATACCGACTCCAAGACCGATGGTTGCCCCAATGGTTGCGCCGATTAGAAAACCTGTGAAAGCAGCCTGTCCTAGAGCTAGAAAGAAGAGTCCAAGGCCGCCTAAGACGGCGCCGGCAATATTTCTGATTTTGTGGCCGATCCCTAAGACTATGCCGGCTGGAGTGAAGCCGATAACACCAGCTGGGGCTATGCCCATGCCAAATGACGGCGCAAGGCTGGTGACTGAGAATCTAAAGCCGGGGTTTATCTTGCCAAAAAAGGAAAGACTTCCGGGGGCAATGGAGGTAAAAGCCGCGCGGGGGCCAAAACAGGGGCTGTTGATAATGGTTTGTGGTCTAAAATAATCAAGTCGATACTCCCAAAAGGATTGGGCGCTGTAGGTTGCTTGAAGTAATGCTAGGCGATCTCTAAAAATATTGCGAAAGGCGGATGCCCTTTTGGGTTTTTTGAGGGCAAGTTCTTGGGCTTTTTGTAACTTGGCTAATTTGATCCGAGACGTTAGGTAAATTTTTCTTTCCCGATTGGTTAATGACATTTTCTTTTTAAAGTTTCCGGCCTCTAATGTTGTTTTTTTAAGTTCTCTGTTTAGCCACTCCTGATCATGAGCAAGAAGTGCCAGTTGGGCATCGGACAAATTTTTATCGGAGGATAGAACTAAGCCAGAACCGGTAGGGAGTCGGAACTTTTGTTCGGGTAAAACTTTTGGTGGTGCCAGTCTTAAATTGGTTGCTAGGGGAGCGGTTAAATTGCCATAGCCGATTTGTAGGCCTACTCTTTTGACACTCTCATTTTGAGAAATCGCTGTACCTATTTTAGCTGTAGCTTTGTTGTGGGCGATTTCTTTGTATTTCTGAAGATCTTCAAATGAAGGAATTGTTGTTGGCGAAATCTTTGGAATCTGGCTTGCGAATTCGTCAAGATAAGTAACAAGGTAAGTACCAAGACTTGCTTTGAGAATCTCTTGACTTTGGGGAGTAGCAAGAGGTGCGCTAGTTTCTATGATTTGTTTAACGTTATCTGAAATAGTGTTTAAAGTTTCTTGGGAAGGTTTTCTAAACGTACTGAGCTCTGTAAGTGATCCTAAAACTGCAGATTTTTCCAGTTGAGGCTTAAGTGATTCGGCGATTTGTGAGGTAATTGGTGTAACTTTTTGGATAAGTTTTTCTTCGTTGAGTTGAATTTCTGGGGGAAGAGTTTTATCTGGGTTTTTGGCAGGAAATGATTTGGAAATTGCTGGGCCTAGGTCTGGGTCTGCGATTAATGTTTGAATGACTGAGTCGGTGATGACATCTTGAGTTTGGGCAAGGTCGGCAATCTTGGGTATATTTTCAAGTGTTTCACGGGTTACTTCATTGGCGATTTCTTCGGAAATTTTGGCTAGTTGATCTTGAGGAATGTCTTTGATGCCTAAGGACGTGATAAGTGTTTGGACCTGAGGTGTTAATGCTGAAGTTAGCTTGACGGCCGTTTCTTGTTGATGTTTTCTTAATATTGGTTCGATGGCCTCAAGTTCGGCCAGAACTCCGAGCGCGGACGGACGACCTTTGGCGGCTTTGGCAGCGGTTAGATCTTCACCAGTGAGTCTTGGTACTGCCGACTCCCTTGGTGTTTCCAGTTTTTGTGATATTTCGTCGATGACCTCCTTGATTTTTTGTTGGTCGCCGACTATTTTTTGAAGATCAGTGGTTTTGAATCTGCTATAAATCCAGGTGTCGATTTCGTCCGCTGATATTAATTCCAAACCGGTGAATTGTTTCTGGAGCTCTTTTAAACCCGGTAGTTTTTTACCGTTGCCACGCTTAGGATCCAGTAAATAGTCGATCGACCAAGTTACGGCTTTGAGAAAGAGGGCGGTATCGAGTTTCGCGGCAGCTTCGGCAGGCATACTTTAAAGATATCATGAATTGTTAAATTGTTTTTCATCAATAGAGCAATTTAGCAATATAAGAGAGCTTGGTATCTCGTAAGCTCGATATAGTAATTGAATCTAGAATTGTTTTAAAACGGCGGCCGATTTTTTCTGCATCTCCAGAAGCTCTTCGGGCTTGGTGGTTACTAAATAGTGTTCGTCTTCCGAGGCGACTATACGAATGGCGACATGGTTTGGTCCGGCAAAGAAGATGCCTTCACCAACGTCGGCTGCCAGAAGTAAGTGCTTTTCGCCTTCTGATAGATAAAAGACTTCGGCGATCTGATCGATGGCGGCTGGCGATTGTTTTAGGAGAATCTGGATTGAAGAATTAGTGACGATAGCCTTACCATAATCGGTTCTTAGAAAGTCGGTAACATCCTGAGTGATAGTGGTCAGACCCAGATAATACTTTCTGGCCCTTTTGGCGATACTGTACATGAAGGTAGCGCTGTCAGGGTACTGCATCATATACCAGGCCTCATCGACAATGAGAAGGCGCTTTCTAATATTGTTTTTAATTCTGGTCCAGATAAAGTCTAAAATCAAATACATGGCAATTGGCCGCAGCTCATCCTCCATGTCTTTAATAGAAAAGACAGTAAAAGTATTTTTAATGTCGATATTGCTTTGTTGGTTAAAAATGCCAACCAGCGAGCCTTTAACAAATTTCTCAATGCGATCGGCAAGACCGCGGGCGGCCTGATCTTCCATGCCAAGAAGTATTTTATAGAGATCTTCCATTAGAGGAGGTTCGTTTTTTTGAGTTGCCGGATCAGGGGTAATCCCTTTGGCTTTATAGGTGGCAACTAAGGCTCGGTCTAAAAGAGCATCTTCAGTCGGAGTTAAATTGCCCATGATGACTTTGAAAAGTCCATGCAGAGAAAGAATTTTTAGACCAAGTTCATTTTCGCCTTCTTCATAAACACCGGAGAGGTCAAATGGATTGATTTTAGCGGGTGAGTTGAAATTAAAAGTAATATATTCCCCGCCGATTGCCTCACAAAGATTTTTATATTCTTCCTCCGGATCGATGACGATAATTTCAGTACCGAACATTAGGGAGCGAAGAGCTTCGAGCTTCACCAGATACGATTTGCCGGCACCGGATTTGGCAAAAATGACGGAATTGGCGTTTTCTAAAGAAAAGCGGTCAAAAATCACCAGAGAGCCGTTGTGTTCATTGATCCCATACATAATGCCGGTATTTGAGGTTAGTGATGAGGAGATGAAAGGGAAAGTGGTCGCAAGGGAGGTGGTATCCATGTTGCGTGTAATATAGATATGGTCAGTGCCCTGCGGCAGGGTAGTTTTGAAAGCCTCTTCCTGCTGGAGAGTGGCATGTTTGGGGACTAAAAGCAGTGAGCCCAGGGTTGACTCTACTTGTTTGGTGATGGTATCCAGTTCTTCACGACTGTCGGCAGGGATAGTGACATAGAGGGCAAACTGAAAGAAGCGTTCGGCTCCTTTGACTAATTCTTCTTGTAGAACCTGTGCATCTTCCAAAGCAGCTTGGACGGCCGGGTCGAGAACGCGGCCATGTTGGATATCGGTGGCGATGGTAGCTTCCATTTCGGTGATTTTGCGCTTGAGATCATCAAGAACTCCCTTTGCCTCGACCGGGTAAGAGTACATGGCAATTTCCAGAGTGTGTTCGAAATTAATTAAGGGAGCAAGCCAATTAGCCTGCACAAATCTGGGGTAGCCTACGACAAAAAGGGTCCTAAAATATGTTGAGCCAACTTTAATGAAGTCGAAATCGACTTCAATTGCCGGAGGCGCAATGATGTCTTTAACTGAGACGATGCCAGTCGCAAGTGTTTGAACCCACTGCTTCTGCTTATCGGAAAGCTGGGTCTCTCCTGTTTTTTTAGGCGCAAATGGGTTAAATATGCTCATACCGTTTTTCTTGATTCCGACTGCACGTTGTCGGGAGTACCCACAATTGTGTCATTGGCATTTTGTTGCGGTCGGACGATTTGGGCAACCCTGGCGGTTGCCTCCTGAAGGTTTTTTAAAGCCTCTACTTGATTATCGGTCGCTGGTCTTTGAGGTACTGGTCTTAAATTTGGACCAGTTTCGTTAAGAGGGTAAGCAGCAGCCGGCTGGGTTGGTAGGGAAGTTGGGTAGGCACTAAAGGGTTGGTTCGCAGTAATTTGTGACTTGTCGTCTGCTATTTTTGACTGCTCAGTGGCGGGGACCGGATTCGGGCCAGAAGGCGGCGGAGCCGGCGAGGGGATTTCAACGGCCGGTTCAACTATCGGGGTGGTGTATGAGGAGGTGTCCAGAAGAATTCTTTGGGTTCCGGTCGGCGCCGGGTTGTAGATATCGTAGAAAAGCTCGATTAATTCTTGGGTAGTTAATTGTCTGGCCGAAAGTCCTAACCTGGCCATTTGTTTGATTAAATGATCACGTTTGGGCAAAAGCGCGATTTTGGCGTCGGCAATAAGCTGCGATTTACCGCCGCTTTTAGTTGGTTTTCTGCCAGTAATGTTTTTGAAACCGAGTTCAAGCGGGGAGAAGTTAATGATTAAATAAAATTTTTTATCAAGAACCGTTTTTTGCTGGACAGTCGACTCTATAAAATCCAGATATTTTTGGATTTGTCTTTTAAGATCAGGGTTTGGTTGGGCATGTTCGGCCTCGGAGAGGCTGGCAAAATACGAGGTAATGTCAGCTTTTTTGGAGCGAATAAGAACTTCTACCGGAAAGGTTAATGAGTTTAGAAGAGCACCATAGGCATAAATCGTGGCATCCTGTTCGGCTTCAGACAAGAGGTCAAAGTTAACGGCAGTTAAAGATAAGACAAGAGCAACCCAACCGGTTTTTAAAATTACCAAGTCGTCTATAATATTCTCTATGTCTAAATGTTCTTGAGTAGAGGCTTTAGTTTTTGCCATATATTAGTATCAGTCCTTTGCTTTGACTTCCAGCGGAGCTAAAATTTGGCCTTCTAAGTTGATAGTGAAAGGCTCGAAGTGGGCCTGTTCACTTTCAATTTCTACTGAATACTTTCCGTTGGCAAGGGAGGTGACTGAAAGAAACTGTCCGAGTTTGTTGGTTTTAAGGGCACGAACGGGAATGCCATTTTCATCTCTGACGATAATGATTGCACCAACAATTGGAGTATTATCTTTGCCACTTGTGGCCTGTCCCGAGAGAGTATTTGGATTAGTGGTTAGAGGAATGATTTTGGCCTTACCAAGGCCGGCTGCAATTGAGGTTACGTTGGGATTTTGGCCTACAATAGAGATTTTCGAGTCGGCTATTACCTCTTGTTGCTTGAAGGAGGCATTTTGAGGAGCTGGTCTCTGGTTTGGTTTTGGAACAAAGTAGGCTTGTTTTGCATGAGCTGCGCGTTGGGTGTGTTTTTCAAAAGAGGTTGTGGTGGCCTGATGAGATGGACCAGTCCAGACCGGAGGCTGGTTGCCTTTGGCTGGTTTCGGCTGGGGCTCATTAGTTATTGGTTCTGTAGTTTCCGGGAACCGGAAGCGCTTTTTAAGCTCTTCGGAAATCTCGAATCTGCGCTCGCCCCTGACTGGTAATTTCGACAGGTCAAAATCGACAGGCGGCGCAAAGTGAAGTTTTCTGACCCTGGTTTTGCCGACTGGCGGCAAAAAGGCTAGACGTTTGTCTGGCGTTTTAATGGGAATGACAAATTCCTGAGAGAAGTTGATATCTGAGGCCAGGTGACGGGGGTTTTTAGTTTCCTCTTCTTTCGGAGTGGAGTCTGAGAGCATAAGGAGTTCGACGGGGCCAGCATGGCCCGGGCCAAGTTTGGTTTCAAGGCCAGGGAGTACGTAAGGCTTGGCATGGGAAGAAATTTTAACTGATGTGCGGGGTGAGAACATAATTGGAGGTTTGGTAGAAGGCAAGGATTCGGGCATGGGGGGAGTTTGGGCCAGGGTTAACTGGGGCACGGCTTTGATTTGGGGCAGGGCTTCTGAATAAAAGAGAATTGGCGCGGGTAGCTTTCCTTTGGGCACTTGTCCATATTCTTGGAGTTCAAGTCTTTGGAGCGCGATTTGCTCTTTGACATCAAGTGGCGCTACCTGACCCTTAGGGAGTGAACGTAAATAAGCAAGGAGCCTGGAGCGGCCTTGGGCGGTGGTTGTTTCTGGAGGATGTTTTTCGGGCAATGGGGCAGAGGTGACAACATTTAAGAACTCTGGTGTTTTTGATTCCTTAATCCAGGTGCGCAGCGTTGGTGAAAGAACGGAGCGGATAAAGGCGACTAACCATTTATCCAGTGGACGGCCGCCGAATGGCACAAGAGCGGCGATAAAGCCCAGAACGGCGAAGATGAGACTGGCGGGAATTTTTAAAATTGGGGCGAGAGGAGAGAAAAAAATCAAGGCGGCGACAGAGAGGGGAATTGCCAATGTTATAAACTGGCGAACAGTCAGGTTACCAAAAAGTTTAAATTCAAAAGAAGCAATATGTTGCGGGACAGGATGTTGTTCCATGATTGCAATTGCTAGATTGTTACATTGCTAAATTGTTGAATTGTTTAAAAATAAGCAGAGCTTTTCTTCGAATAACAATCTAACAATGAAACAATATAACAATATCACCCTACCATATGAAACAAGGTGCGGAAAGTAGATCAAACAGCCTCAAAATAGGCAGATTTTCACAGATGGAGAGTTAGTGTGATTTGCTGGAACTAGTGTTTTGCAAGCATTGAAAGTTGATATCTTTTGACTTCTGTGAAGATCTTATTCTTGGCTTTTTCCCAAGAGAAGTCCGCGTCAAGGACTTTAATCGACCTGGGATATTTTTCTTTTTCAGCATCCTCAAGATAGATTAGTGCGCGCAGAATGAGCATCAGTTGATAGCCAGGGTACTTTTTAATAGCGAAGTTAATAAGTTCTCCTAGCGTGTAGAAGTTGAGAAGATAATAGATGTCTATAAAATCGCGCCTTGTGCCCCCTTGAATAATGGCAGCCAGTTTCATGGCGGCAACGTCAGCAAGACTAGCAATACTTATGTCTTGATATTGTTTCAGAGGTTCAAGTAGTTGATACGAATAGTAAAAAAAGAAAGTTCTGTTTCGCCTATAATACTTTTTAAGGTATCTTCTGCCGTAAGTAGCGTTTTGGCATTTGGGAAAGTTTTTTTAATGTCTTTGGCAAGTCGAGGACTTGGGAATTTTTTTTGACTATAGAAGTCAAAGTCGATGGATGTCCGGTGACCAATCTGCAGTGCTAGTGCTGTGCCGCCGGCGAGATAGAAACCCGGGGCCTTTGGCAATTTCAGCTCTTTGACTATTGCAAGCTGATTTTTATTCAGAATGTGCGAATGCATCAAATTTTGAAAAGTTTTTTGTAGAGATTAAGATTTGCGTTAGGGTCCAGATTAATGTAGGCTAACTCTTGTTTAAACTTGGGAGCTTCAACACCCAAAATTTTTTGCCAATAAAGCAGGCTTATTTTGTACCACATGCCCCTTCTTGGGTTTCGCAACACACGTCTAATGCCGTTGAGGCTGTAATTGTTAAATAGCCATAAAACGGCTTTTTGATCACCGAGATTTAAAACTTGGGTGATGATAGTTTCCTTATGGCGTTTTTTCTCCATTTTTTTAATATCGTAAGACCAAAGATATGGTTGCAAAAAGTTAGGGAGAGCCATAAGTATAGTTTAGCATATTTTGAGCGTAATTCGCAGGGGCGGAAAGTAGATTTTTTTCACAAAACAGAATGCTGGGCCTTCCGAGTGTTCTAACTGATTCCTGCTATGGGCTAGAATTATGGTAAAATAGGGGCAACATGGCAGAAGTACCTTTGCGTCCGACATTGCCGGGGGATGAGGAGCCCAGAAGAGTTCCCGGAACTGATGGCCCGTCTCGACTTGGTCGATCCGAGGCGGACGAGGAAAAACGCGCAGAAAAAGTCAAAGACCTTAACCAGGAGGCGAAAGAGAAGAGATTAAGAGAGGAGCAAAAAAGGGCATATGAGTTTGTCAAGGAAGCTAAAAAGAGGATTGAAGAGACTAAAGCAAGAGGCGAGCAAGAAAAGATTCGATACAAGGAAGCGAAAAGTTATCTGGAAGCAGTTTCGTCACTTCAGGACGAAAACCCAGTAATAATTAACCCCGAAGAGCTTAAAACCTACAAAGATTTGCTTATGAAGCACGGCTATCTTAAGGCTTCCGAGATTAATAAATTAGAGCCCGCCCAGGTAGTGGTTATTTTTCAGGCAGTGGCCCGAGAGGTGGGGTTTGAAGAACCACAAGAAGAGGATTTTTCTTACACTGAAGGAGAAAATCGAGAGCTGGAGAGAAAAAGAGCAAAGAGTTTAATCAGACAAGCAGAAAGTGTCGACGAGGAAACCTTAAATGTAGAAAAAGTGGGGCAAAATTTAACTGTTGAGGAATTTGAAAAGGCGGCTGAACGTAGCGGGCCGGGGACGATGGAGAGACCAGAAAGAAAGGCTGAAGCTCATGAGGGGGAACCAGTTTCATTCATTGTCCAGTCGCGGAAACATCTGGCGGTTTTATCTCAGGAAGATGTTGCGCAAATTTGTGAAGCACAGGTCGTGCCTGAACAAATTATCGTTGAGGCGACTTCTGGATGGGAAGATAAGGACTATGTTGACCGCGGGGAGGCTCTTAGGAAGAATGGTATTTTTAACACTCAAGAACTGACGGCCGAAGGGGTAAAATCCGAGAGGTCTGTAAGCGATGCTCAGGCGGGATCCGAGATTGTTTATGAGGATAAAGCGAAAAAGATTTTAGTCAGTCAGTCGCCATCTGGCAAATATTATGTTGTTGGAGTGACTGATTTGGAGCCAGAGACAATAGGGGATTTATTAAAGAGAGCCAATATTGAAAAAGAGCTAAAGCCCCCTAAAGATTGGCAGGCTATGAGTTTCCCCGAAAAGCGGCAATGGTATAAGGAGACGGGTATCGAAGTGGTCCCGGTATTTTCAGGGGGTGGTACTCGTTGGGGTGACAATGATCGGATAAGTGAAATAAAAGCGGCAAGTCGTCTAGAAACATTACATGCTGTCGAGGAAGATTTATTCCAGCAAGGATTAACCAGCGGGCTTAGCGAAGAAGATGCAAAAAGAGAAGCGATACGACAGCTCGAAGCGGAAGGAGATCGTACCGAGCTGGGTGAGCATTTAGGGCGACTCAGGAATGCCGAGGTGATCTTGCAGAATTTATTCAACGATTCAGTGAGAGGGATCAATGTTCGCGGGACGCCACAGATGGCTGATTTGGACTCTTTAATTGCTTTTATTCGTAATTATGGCAGGCAAAACTACAGGTTTGTTAATCAGTTTAATCAGGCGGTGGAGGGTATTGCTTCGTCTGCGGAAGCAGCTGGGCAACTGGCAGCATTGCATCGTTTTTTGCCTGCAAATGTTATTGCGGAACTAAGTAGGATTCGTAGGGACGTGCATGACGATTGGCAGCGAGTCTATAAAGCTATGGATCCCAAGATCAGAGACAGGCTCTTCCAAAGACTCAAAGAAGAAACGCAAAGTTATGCCCAGTCGCTTCGGGCAGGATTTTATGGGACAAGAGAAGTTGAGGCGCGACTGGCACCGACTATTTTAGAGGAATCCAGAAAAGAATTACTAGGGCAAGAAGGGTTTATAGAATGGCGGGCCACAATTGAAATTGAGGGAATGAAGACTAACCAATTGGAAGCACTTTTAAAGGGGCCGCCAACAGACTGGCGGGAATCTGAGAGCCATTTAAATAGCATTTTAAGATTTGTGGAATCTACAGATTTTACCCCAGAGCAGATAAGTTCTGCCTTGCAAAGGGCGGTTGCTATTCCAGAGTCGATCCCCATCGGAGTACTAACGGGAGATGAATTGAGTGAGGCAAAAGAAATGCAGGATAGGTTAAATAGAATCCTTAAGGCAACTCAGGCAATGCACACTTTGAGGGTAACAGCGGAGCGCGCGAGCCTAAATCCGGAGGCTATCGGCAAGGTTTTTGAAGGGTTTGACGACGAGACATTCAGAATTTACTTTAGCCGTTTTGCCAAGGATGCCTATGGGAAAGATTTTGAATTCAAGGATGCAGCCGGAAACATACAAAAATTCAATCTTTTGGATAAAGCACTGCAGGAGATTTTCAAGAGACTGAAGAGGGAAAGAATAGATATGAATTTGGTTGAAGAATTATCAAGGTACGATATAAGTCGGAAGTTAACAGCAGGTGAATTGAATGATATTTGGAGCAGATGGTACAAACGAACGGGGATAATGGGGACCTTGCCAGAGGTAAGAGGTCGGCTGGAGGAGTTAAGAAAAGAGATGGTTTCGAGGATAAGTAGAAGAGGCTGGGACTCTTCTGATTGGGCGACTAATTTTGACCGCAAAAAGGCGGTGATTGGCGGGTGGCACGTAGAGGCTAATCTTTTAGGTGTAACCAAAGGGAAGGCTCGCCCGACACCAGGAAGGCCAATGGGCGAAAGGTATTTTGATCAACGCAGACGAGAACTAAGCGAGAGCTTAGAAATGATTTTGCAAGAGCCGGTGATCGGCTTGACCGCGCAGCAGATTAAGGATTTAAGAAATACGGGGCTTTTGGATCAGGTTAACAATAATGCTTACTATCTTGCTTGGACTCTGGCTTTTTCAGAATACGATACGATTAGGGTTTGGGATAATGGCAGACGTGATGCTTTCGGCAATCAAGGAGACTGGCGAGATATAGTTAAAAGTTGGGATTCAAGCAACTGGTACGGTTTCCATGTCGATCACCTGCCGGAATTTTATCTCAATGAAAATCGGGGTAGGCCAAATGATGTGAACCAGGTTTTATGGAAGCACATGCTGGGTAAAAGAAGGAAGTATGTTTTGCCGCAGTTGCGATTTTTGGTCAGAACAATAGGCCAGTGCGGGCTTTTAGAAGGGGGGAACGATCCGGAAGCATGGGGGAACGATCCGGAATTGCGTACCGCGGTGAATAATAAAATGACTGAGCTTTTTGAGGCTCATCGTGCCGAAACCGGTTTGGATTTTGTAGAAGGCAATGATGAGGCAAGAGGTTGGGCAAGCGGGGCAGCGATAGCGGAGTTGATTATGAACGGCGATGATGTTATTCCTTTTGACAAGCTTAATTGGAGTGAAGTTTTTGAAAGATTGGACTGGACTAGCGATTATCAAAAGGAGGAAAGTAACATAAGCAAATATAATTTAATCGATATTTTTGATGACCGGACTCAAGGCCGGCGCTATTTTGGTGCAGATCATCTGCAGGCCTATTTGGGGCAGCCGAGTACAGCCAGATTTATGGATGTTAACAGCCGCGAAAAGTTTTATTCCAAAAGGAACGTGCGCATTTGGCCTTGGATGAAAATGGTTTTGCCAGCCCATAGAGAAATTGGCCATTATTGGAAAAGATGGTTTAAGATGCCCGAGAGGATGCCACTTGCAGAAGCTGAGGGGGCGGTCGATCTGGCTGTTCAGACTGGAGTATTGGACCCCAAGAGTGTATATCCTCTAAAGAGGCAAATGTTAGGTGTGCGACTGGGTGCATTTCATATCCCTGGGTGGTGGTGGTTACGAGGCTTAAGGGAGTCAGGGGAGGCTACTCACATTCTCGCTAAAGAGACGGGGAGGGGATATCTGACTTCGCCTTTGGGGATGTTTTTTGAGTTTCTTCGGCAATTATTTAAGTATAGTGCCGGTGCTTTGGGTGGGCAGTCTTAATTCTCAACTTTTTTAACCGCCTCCTTGTTCCAATGCTGGATGTTTTGTTCCGACACCGCTTTTGAGAGATCTATTTAAGAATGGCACACGCTCTCCATATTTCGCAACCACTCCTTGAGCCATGCCCCAACTGGCGGCTTGACCGACTGCTCTGATGGGTGCGCCCAGAGGTCTACCAATGACGGCTGCCCCCGCACCGAGGGCGGCAGCTCCGGCACCACCGAATTGTGGGCCTTTGGCGCCGATGGCGTTTTTGACAAGATTGGCCGCTTCGGGTGTCATGAAGAGAAATCCGAGAGCTATTATTTTACCAATTGCGCCAGGATTAAGTCCACCGACAAGCAATGGGAACTTGAGAGCTTCGGAGGCGACTCCTTGAAGCTCGCCTGCTCCGGTTCCTCCAAATGCCGAAATTCCACCGATTGCCCCGGCAAATATAATCATTAAGGAAACCGTGGGGAAAACGGCGATATTGGCGGCCATTTGTTTAAACCATTCTTTGGCGCCGGTGTTGCCAGGAAGTGCCTGGATTAAAAAGAAAAAAGGTGCGACCATTGTCAAAATAATAATCATGACATAGGCCATCAGCAGCATTAAGAAAACCCTAAACATAATAAAAAGAGCGGCGATGCCGACGATTAAACCGGCTATTCCCCCTACGCCCCATTTAATTAAACCAAGTACACCGCCGCCAGAGATGACGCTGTCCAATAGGCCCTTGATTGCTTCAGCTGTTGTAGTGAAAACATCTTTCCAGCCACCGACGATTACACCGAAGATACTTTTGTCAAAAATTACAGATGAAGCTTTAGGGGCAGCAATAACACCTGCTTCTGCTAATAATTGAATTATGATGTTTATTACAAGGAACATGAGATCGATCATGAGACCGGCGATGGCATAACTGAAAGTAACTAAGATTAGAGCCACGACAATTCTGGGAATTGAGTCCTGAACGGTGGCTACGGCTTGCGGTGAAATATGGGCGCGGAACATGATCATGAAGCCGATGATCACAAAGACAATAACAAAACCTACGTAGGAGGCATTTCTGAAGACTCTCCAGAGGTTAATTACTGGACTTAAAGCTTTGTATCCTTCTCCTTGGGCATAAACAGGTTGTACTGGATTAAACTTTTGGAATTCTTGGGCGAAATATTGGACTCCTGAAGCGGGCGGGTTTCCATATAAACTTGCTACTAAGTTCGATGTTGCAGCTAAGGCTCCTCTACCTGCGGTGAGTTCATTTGTTTCTGGATGAAGGAGCGAGAATCCTAGGATTTGAGTATTTAAACTGTCAACCGTTCCGGCAATTTGGTTAAAGTTAAAAATTTTATCATCGAAGATATTTTTATCAATCGCACAGCGGTTAAATTGGTTAATAAGTTCTTGATCTGTTGCGTTTGGGTTGTAAGTGCATTGGGCGTGGACGGGAGAGATGGTAGCGAGTAGCATGTAGCTGGTAACTAGTAGAAAGGTAACTAGTAACTTGCAACTAGTAACTAGTGACCAGATTTTGGCAGCTAATTTCATGCAGACTGAAAGGACTCCTTTTTGGGAAGGCTTAATTTAATAGTAGCACGTGGGGAAATACGCAACAAGTAACACGTAACAGGTGACAGGTGGCAGGGTGATTAGCCACAGGTTGCTTCCATACCGCATTCGGGGCATTTTCTGACTCCGCTGCCGTAGCGGATAATATAGGTGCATTTTTCTTTCTTGTCTGTTTCGGGATCTACTTTCCAGCCTGGGCACTGAAAATCGCTTGTATCTTCATCTTCGTCATCGGTAAATGGAGCAAAATCCAAGACTGACTTAGCACCTATGGCTCTTGCAAGTTGTTTGAGGAGTGGTGGTTGACTGACATTGAATCCTTTCTGACCGCCCGGACAACCCCGAGCGACGGGGCGAACAGGCTGTCTACCGAAATGATTGATAAGATTATTAGTATTTTGAGGTCCGACCTCTGAGAATTCAAACTCTCTTTTGGAGGTCGGACCTCTTAAAAAACAAGTGGCATACGTGGTCTTTTTTTCTTCTCGGAGCTGTTTTTCAGTTAAGTCCGCCACATTATAGATGGCATTTAAGGTCAGTTTTATTTTTTCGATATCAAGAGGGTTTTCGATTAAAGTTCGGATATAGGCAAGGATAAAGGGCGTACAGGCTTCAATGATCTGCTGGTTCACCTGATATTTTTGGGCCGATTTGTCAAAGCCAAAAACAGCCAAAATTTCCTCAAGAGATTTTTGGGATCTAATGGGAGTTTTTAAGAAGAAGGCCGCATTTAATCCTTCGGATGGGTCTCTAAATTGGGGACTAACAGCCTGGGCGGCTTTCAGAAAACTTTCAAGTGAATGTGTTGAGTGATATCTCGTCATATTTATTTTGCCCGACTTTTTTTGATAAACATCAAAAAGGTTTTCCGTGTAGAGGCTACCTTCGGGACTTTGTGGTGAGATGACAATGATTTTGGCTTCTTCCACCTCCGAGGAGCCAGGGCTCACCTCGGAGGTGTTGGTAAAGAGTTCTTGAATCTTGGCAATGCCTTCGACTTCTGCGGTTTCTCTTTCAGTTTCTGTACTGCCATTTGTGGTCAAGAACCTTCTGCCTTTTTCATATTCTTCAACGATTGGCCCCGGGTAATCTGGACTATAGAGCCTGCCATCCGTAACAATGAAGTATTCGATGGTACTTTTTTCGACGCCGAATCTTTCTCCTAATGCTTTTTCTATTTGACGTTTGGTGCGGTTATTGGTTTGGATTAATAATTGGGCGTATTCTTCGGGTGGAATTTTGCCGTTTAGACTCTTAAGATCCAGATAATCTTGAATATCGTGGCGGGGATTGTAGCCCATGATGCCCTTGAATTCTTTGGGTATTTCCCAGAAAACGGGTTCTGCTTTTATTAAGACACCCCTGGGGTGTAAGGCTACTCCCACCCCAGGAGTGGACGTGAAAGGCGAGTCCACCTTGGAGGTGTCATGAGTGTGAGGGATAATGATTGTTCTTTCGGGCACAAAAAAACCTCCGTGTGCCCGAGTAGGAGGTTAGTTGTGCTTCTTAGGCAACTATCCTGCTCGGGATTCGACTTCGCCATTGCGGTATTCGGACTCCTCACTGCGTTCGGAGTAAACTATTACTTTGTCTAGTTGCTAAACAATTGTTAACAACATTCGAAGTTAATAATTTATGTCGAACGTATGCGAGACACCGTTGCGGCACAGTGGGAGAGTTGCACTCCACTTCCCCGCAATGGGAATAAATTACTTAATTTACATTAGCATTTATGGCGAGTGGTAGCAAGAGGAATTTTGTTATAAAGGGATTGTCTGTTAAGGCTGTTGACCACAGTCAATTTTAACACCGAGAGAATCCTGTAAGGCTTTGGGTTTGAGGGCCAAATCACGGACGATTTCTTTACCGCAATCGGTAGCGCCAATAAATCTTTTCTTGAGATCCTCATCTCCACTTTCAATTTGTTTGCCAGGTAAGCTTTTGGAAAGAAGATCGGGTAGGCAGTACTTGACTAAGCGCTCGGCATCACCTTGGGCGCATTCACTAGCAATCTTGCTAGTTTGATTGCAGGCTGCTTGGTTACCATCTTTACATCTTTGCACAAGACTGGCAAAGGTCGGCGGTAAGAAATAATCGCCGACCGCTTGAGGTGTAAAGAAACTATAAACCCCCGGCCTGCCGGTTTCTTGTAAAGACTGAGTTCCTGTTTCTGCCTGATCCGAGTAAAGGGTACTATTCCAAATTTCTGCAAGCCAGGGGACGCGAAAGACCGGCCAGATTTTTAGAGGTAAAAAGCAAGTGTACGTACCGTCGCCGTTATCGTCACAGTGATCAAATATCTTAGCTTTATTTTCTGGATCGATAGTAACTTCGCCTATCCAGGTAATATTAAAGGTACAAACTACGTTGGGATTATCCTGATCGAGTTTATTCTCGTCAGTTTTATTTTGACAAGTTTCACCAGGTAAAAGTTGATCAGCTGGTAAGGCACAATACTTCTCATTGCCTTCTTTGGCGGGCTTGGAGATTTTAAAACAGCCTGTCGGAGTAGTATCTGTTTGGGCAAAAGCGGTTTTGATAGGATTGGCCGAATCAAGAGAGATTTTAATCACCCGCCGTAAGCTTTTGAGGAGAGCTTCTGGTGTTTGGTCAAGTAGCTTCTTACAGAGCGAGAGAGCTTTGGAAAGAATATTACCCGCATCAGCTTGTTGAGTGATAGTCCCGTGGTCTCGAAATGATTGGGCGGCATAAGGAACAATCATTTGATTAAGCTGATCAGAGGTGGCAGTGGTTCGCCAAAATTGGGGGAGGATAAATTCGATTACTCGAGGGAGCGATAAAAGACAAAGTTTGCCTGCCTCGAATTGTCTGATGGTTTCCTTGCCCACAGCTTGTTTAAATTCTAATTTACCGACATAGAATTCGCTATAAGCTGTGGGGATTTTTTCCCAGTAGCGGCCCCAAGTGGCCAGCCATTGAGTTCTATCCTCATTGGCCTCGGGTGGGTCAGGGAGCCCAAATTCGCCAACCAGATCATAAATAGTTTTGGGATCACCCTTACCTTCAATATCTGTGTATTTATTGGTAGATTCGAGAAGTGTGGGTTTATTGTAGACATACTCCACATATTTTTTTCTCAAGTCATCAATAAGGATTTTGGCAGAAGTCTTTTGGCCAGGCCCATGGAAAAGATTAAAATTTTGGCTGGAAAGATTGACAATGTTGGCTAGACGGTGGGCATCATCTTGGAATTTGCCCTCAAGGTAATTGGAATTGGTTGTGGAGAAAAGAGCTTGGAGATTGGAAAAATCGACTGTAAAACTAAAAGATTGGGAAACGATGACATCCTCATCGCGTTTACCCTTAACTTGAATTGCTTGATCATCAGTGAATTTGATAGGCGCATCTCTATTTTCGTCGGTGATGTAATTGTCGGTTAATTTATCGGTTTCAACGGCATTTTCGCATGGTTGAGGATTAGGGGGGCCAGCGGCGCTTGCGCCGCTAGTGATAAGTGATAAGTGATAAGTGATAAGTAAAAAAAATACTATAAGAGAAATGCGAAAAGTGCTTATGATCATACTTTGCACTTTGCACTTAGTACTTCTTTGAATCCGGGCAGCAGACTCATTCCTTAAGTATAATTGCTACATTGCTACATTGCTACATTGTTTGGTTAAGTTTCTAAATTAAATAATGATGATGTTTTTCTAAAACAATTTAACAATGGAACAATTTAACAATTTCTATCTTACTTTGGTATTTCGACTGTGGTGACATCGACGCCGGTGAGGCCAGCGATTAACTTAAGGATAAGCCAAGAGGCCACAACTAAAATGATGCCAATGACAGCCATGGTGAGGGTACTACGGGCCTGGCCGGCGGCTTTAGGATCGCCGCCTGAGGTGACAAACTGGAAGCCGCCAACCAAAAGCATTACAAAAAAAGCAATACCGGCCGCCGGGGCCAGAAGCTTAATGATTCTTTGAAGAATATCCACGACATCCAAAAGCTTGGCTGGTGGTGGATCAGTTTGGGCATAGACAGGCGAAACAAAAGCTGTCAAAAGCCCAACCAAAGTTAAGAAAATCCGCATGAGTTTCTGGTTATGGTTCGACAGTAGGAATCGTAAACGTACCGCTGATAATGGTGACTCCGAAGAAAGTTTCCACCAATTTAATAATGGCAAAAGCAACCAAGACAATCACCAGACCAATTAACGCAGCAGTAATCGTATTTCTGGCACCCGCAACCGCTTTTTCGTCTCCACCCGCCAGAATCCAGCGGATGCCTCCCACCAGAAGCATAATGAAAGCGATAATGAAGGCGACTACAAGGATAAACTGGATAATTGCCCGGATGATCTTAATAATATCCGCGTTTTTGCTAAGTTGTTCCGGTACAAGATTATTCTGGGCAGCGGCTATGGTTGGGAATACAAGAGAACCGGTAAGAATCGCAAGCGGCCCCAGCAATCTTTTGGCATATTTAAACATCAGATTCTTTTCACCTCCCTTTTAGATTTATCTTTGTGGCAGATTGAATTGGCCAGAGATGATTTGAACATTGAAAAAGGTTTCTACTAATTTGATTATAGCAAAAGCGCCGACAACCACAACCAGTCCGATTAAGCCCCAGTAGATTTGGCCCCAGGCGGAAGCAATGGCTTTTTCGTCGCCGCCGGCGAAGATGAATCGGAGACCGGCAAAAATCATCCAGATGACACCGATGATGAAGGCTGCAATTACTAACAGGAAAATACCGTTCCTGATGAGGCTGGCAACAAAGCCTGAGGGGTTGGTTCCGGCAGAGGGAATTGAGGACGGGGCCGAGATTTTGCCGAGATCTTGGGCGAGGGCGAGTGAGGGAAGAATAAATAAACTGAAAAAAATTGCGAGGATGGTGATTAATTGCTTCATTTTATTCAAATAACAATTTAGCCATTTAGCAATTTAACAATTTGTACTATGTTATCGGTACACTTGACCTTAAGAAATATTGGACTACTTGCAAAATGACAAAAGCCAAAATGGTAACCGTCAAACCAATAATAGCATAGGTTAAGGTTGCTTGGGCCGCAGCCAGTTTTTTTTGGTCTCCTGAGGCAGTGACGATTTTAATGCCGGAAATAATAATAAAAATAATGGCGATGGCGCCGGCGATGCTGGTTAGGATGAGAATGATGTCGCTGGCGAGAGCGCCGAAAGTTTCAAAGCGGGCTGGAGGGAAGATAGTTTTGTCAATTGTAAAAGCTAATTGGTTCATGGTTTCTTCCTTCGACCGACTAACGACTAAAGCCGTTCAATAATTTTTAATTTTCAATTCACATTCAATTCTTAATGACTTAATTTTGAAATTTAGAAAATGAAAATTCATTGAAAATTGCAAATTGAAAATTACTAAAAGCGCTAGTCTTTAGTTGGTAGTCGTTAAGCATTTTAAACTACCCCACTGTTTCCTAAAAATATCTTGTCAACAATCTGCAAAATGGCAAAGGCCAGGATAATGATCACGAAGCCGATGACGGCAAAGGTCAGCCGGCCGCGGGCGGCTGCTGCGGCTTCGGGATTGCCGCCGGAAGTAATAAATTGAATGCCGGAGATGATAATGACAATGACGGTGATAAAGCCGGCAATACCCAGAACTACAGGCAAGAATTCGCTAATAATTTTGCCTATCAGTCCTTGTGCAGAAAACTTTTTTTCAACATCTGACTTGGGTAAAGTGATTTGGGCAATTATCGCCGTCAGGCCCGTCGGCGCAAGAAGTTTTCTTAATTGATTTTGCATAGTTTTATCCAAAGGTAATTCCAAGTATATTAAGACCGATAAATTTGAGTATCAAAACCGAGAATATCAAAAACAGCAGTCCGGCGACTGCTCCCACAATTATGTCGCGGCCGCCTGCCAGTTTTTGCTGGTCGCCGGAAGAAGTCAAGACACGGACTGAGCCGATAACCATTAGAATTAAGGCAATACCGCCGGCAAGGCCAATGGCAATGCCCAAGATTTTGCCGGCAAAGGCTGTGGGGTTGGTGGGGATGTCTCCAAGGGCAGTTTCACAGACTCCTCCCGGACAGGGATTTTGGCCGGAAGTTCCGGTACTGGTGCCCCCACCAGGAGTTTTCCCTTCTTTGACAGTGATGGCTGGTAATTGATAACAAAATTCTGTTGTTGGAGGTATGGTATTAGGAGCAAAATAAAGTTTTAGGATATGATTGCCCTTTTTTAGTTTTCCGATATTTGCTTGCCACCCTCCTGGGCCAACTGGAGCACCTGCTGTTAAACTTTTAAAATCTTTATCATCAATTTTGACACCAAATGATGCAGGATTTGTTCTCAAGGGATCAGAACCTGTAACAGGTTCAAAATATGCCGTAATATCGGTATCTTCATAAAATTCAGCTGGGCTATAGGCGTCAAACTGAGGACAAGCCCCAGCTCCGGTAGTTGCCTGGACAGTAAAGGTTGAGGAACATTCAATACTGCCATCTGGGCGCTGGAAATCGAAGGTATAGACGGCATTCACATCGAATGGTCCAACTGACCTTGAGAAATTGCCGTTCGCGTCTGTGGTAATCGGATCACTTATAACGACAAAACCAGGTCTTCTGACCACAAGCGTGTAAGATTTGTTGGCGAGTGCTGGGTTATTCGAAGTAAACGAAACAGTTGTCTGCTGAGTTGTAGAAATAAAATTGGGAGAAGCACCACAACTCCCTACCGCCCTCGCGGTATTATTTAAACCTATAATGCTCCAAAGAAAAATGAGTATTACGAATGAAATAATGAAAGAAATCTTCTTGAAATTAAAAATGTTCATCGTCAATTTCAGTGTAGCATTAGATAGATAAATTGTTAAATTGTTACATTGCTAAATTGCCGAGTTGGCTATTTGAAGATTTCGGTTTCGAGAGATTTGGCAAAGGCTTACTTTTTCTCTTGGATATTGTTTTTTCAATTTTTCGTAGTTATTGCTCCCATATATGAATGTGTATGAATGTGTGAATCATATCAAGAATCTAGTTTAACACAAAATTAGGCCATGGTATTAAATTGTGTTAGATTCCGAAGTAATCACGGTATGGTTTTTCGTTTTCGATGCTGGCTACTTTTAGAATTTTGACATCGTCACCTATGTTCAAAAGCTGTCTTAGAAATTCGATTTCATTTTCACAAGGATGGGGTGTTAGGTAGACGCTTTTTTGTAATTGAAAGCACTCAAGGCGCTTGAGGATTTCTCTAAGGTAGTTTCTTTCTTTTTTCTTATGTTTGGGAACATCGTAGATAATAAGTCTCCATTTACCGTCCCACTTTTTGTTCAGTTGCATGTCTTCAAGATTAAACTTCAGTACTTTTATTTTGCCTTTTTCGGTGATTTTAATCGTTTCGTCACCTACAACCTCAACAATTTTCCGTTCTTTTAATCTCCTTAAGACTTGCTTGAGCCTTGATTGATTAAACTGGCGCCATTTTTGATAGTCCTTCTCGCGCTTGTAATCCAAGAATGGCTTTAGAGCAAGGGGAAGGCCTGGTGCAATAATTGTGGCAGCCAAGAACGTGCCGGCTGCCAAAAGAGTAAGTACATTCTTGACCGTTGGACTGATTAATTCCTTTTTCGACTTTGTTTTAGCCATAGAGCAATAGTAACACAAATTTAGGCCATGGCATATTTTTGTGTTATTCTTTGATTCATTATTTAATGGGTTTATGAGATAATAGAGTCTAATAAACTTCCGAGGGCACTAAAGCCCTCGGTATTGTTCTTTAAGTTTACATGAGCGCAGAAAACCACCAACGTTTGAGATTTTTATCCCTCGGAAGTATGTATTCGCTTTTTTGCATTCATCCCCGCCTAAATATTCAATTTTTGGCGGGGATATCTAGCAAGCGAATATAAAATTGAGTCTTTAGCCAACTTTATGAGAAAATTTCTCACCTTTTTGTTAATTTTTGTTTTGGGGCTTTTTTTTATAGTGACTAGTAGTCGGGCGGATGAGCTTGAAGAGTTGCAAAAGCAGATTAATGATCTAGGGCATCAACTGGAACTTTCCAAAAACGCAACAACACCATTGGTTCTCGAGGTTAAAAATTTGGAGACTCAGTTGGCATCAATTAATTCAAGATTATTTCAAATTCAAGAAGATTTGGACAAAGGCGAGGAAGACTTAACTTTTCAAAAACAAATTTTGGCGGCAACTGTGCGCAATTTTTATATTCGGAGTTTTGTGGATATTCCACTGTTGACATTTTTTGCCTCAAATGACGCAACAGAGGTGATGAGACTGATCGCTTATCAGGCAGGTCAAAGTAAGAATGACCGGCAAGTGATAAAAGATATTTCTGAAAAAATTTCCAAACTTGCCAGTGATAAAAAAAGACTGGCGTCTTTACAGGCACAAACCACCAAGCAATCGCAGTTTTTAAAGGGGGAAATCGCTTCGGCGCGGGCGTACCAATCCGAGCTTGAAGGGAAAATCGCGGCACTGACTGCCCGGCAGCAGGAGATTTTGGCTGAAAAATCGGGTACGTTTCAGACAACGGTTGGCGATGTTCCGTTGGCAGACGATCCTAACTCCCGGCCTGACTATAACCCGGGATTTTCGCCTGCATTTGCGGCATTCTCTTTCGGGGCGCCGCATTTTAAAGGTATGAGTCAGTATGGAGCGTTTGGAAGGGCAAAGCTGGGGCAAAATTATGAACAGATTCTGAAAGCGTATTACGGAGAAGGAGTTGAAATCAAAGACCATAATCCTGACGCGCAAATAACCGTAGATGGGTATGGGACGTATTCACTTGAGGAATATGCAAAGCGGATTTACGAGATGCCTGGATCGTGGGGCGATGAAGGAGGGATGGAGGCTCTTAGGGCACAAGTGGTAGCAGCGAGGAGCTATGCTTTGGCTCGCGGCGGGTCGATTTGCGCAACCGAGAGTTGTCAAGTGTTTAAACCAAGTCCCAAGGGTGGTAAATGGGAAGAAGCGGTAAACCAGACGAGGGGGAAAGTCGTTTATGCAAACGGGGCGCCATTCTCTACATGGTATGCCTCAACGAGCGGCGGATATCAGGAATCGTATAGCAGTAATGGTTACTCAACGCCGGGTTTCTGGGATACACCTAGCGGTAGAAGTGGGTGGACGAGCCAAGCCTATGAAAAAACCGCGAGCAGCCCGTGGTTTTATAAAGGGTGGTATAAGAGTCGCAGTGGAGATAGTTGCGGAAGGAATCATCCCTGGTTGACCAGCGAAGAAATGGCAGATGTTTTGAATGGATGGAAGGTTCTTTTTGAAGGCGGGGGTGATAGTTCAAGGGTGACACCCCAAGGCTCCTGCTGGGGAGGGAATCCTTATAGTATAAGTGAGTTGCAGTCTATAGGGGGTTATACCAGCGTGTCTGGGGTGAGCGTGGCCTATTCAGAAAGCGGAGCAACGGCGAATGTGACTTTTCAAACCAATAAGGGGAGCGTGACTATTGGCGGCAATGATTTTTATAAGGCATTTAATTTGCGGGCTCCCGGGAGGATAGCATTGAAGTCGGGGTTGTTTAATATAGAAAAAAAGTAGTAAAAGAACGCTATATTCTTTCTGGGGGGAACGAAATTCGAATAAGGGTTTTTAATTTACGAGCCCCGGGGTATATTTCGATAAGATCACCTCTTTTTAATATTGAACAAAAGTGACGATACGTTAAAAACTTAGCGACTAAGGACTAAAGGACCATGGGGATTTATTTAGAAATTATGATTTAGACATTAAAGTAATTAGAAGTTTGAGATTATTGGAGAACGTTAGTTATTGGTCTTTAGACGTTAAGCACCTCTCAAGTATATAATTGATTTGATGGCAACCCATAATCCCTTTGCGATGTTTGCGCCCCAGCCGGTTGGGGTGAGGTTTGAGAATCAAGAAGAAGGCGAAAAAATCATTTTGCTTTTGCGCGCACACATTGTAACTTTAATCCCAGCAGTTTTGACAACAATTTTTCTGGTTGTGGGGCCAATTTTTGTACCAAGATTATTAACTTTGGCTAATATTGATCTTACAGATCTTTTGCGAGGTGGGCGGTTATTTTTAATCACATTATTCTGGTATCTGGTGACCTTTGGTTATGCTTTTTATAAATTTGTTTTTTGGTATTTTAACGTTTACCTTCTGACGAACGAACGCATTATCGACTTTGATTTTAGAGGCGTGCTGCATAAAGAAATTTCCTATGCGACACTTTTACACATTGAAGACGTAGAGCCAAAGACCGTAGGCTTTTTTGGGACATTTTTTAATTACGGTGATGTTTTCGTGCAAACAGCAGGGACTAGGCCGAAATTTGAATTTGAAAAAGTTCCAAGACCAGACGCCGTAGCCGAGGCTATTTTGGATGAGGCGAGAAAGGAAGAGGCTGAGGCGCCGGGAGAAATAGCTTGATAATATGCCGATTGATGATTTAACAAATGGACTACAGGTAATTTTGGGGGTAAAAGCTTTTTTTGTTTTGTTTTTAATTTTTTTTGCAATTTTTGCGCTGATACTTTTTCGACAGATCCAATTGATGGGTAGGTCATTGCCAACTGTGATTAACCCCTATTTGGCGTTTGTGGCAATTTTGCACCTGGGTGTTTCTTTGGCTCTTCTTTTTGTAGTCATTGGAGTTTTTTAAAATGGAAGAGTTTTCTTTAAAGATAGAGAAGATTGCCGGTGTTGCCAGTGAACATTCGGCTTGCGGTGTTTTTAATAAGAAAGTAACTCTTGCCGATGGTACCTTGGGGACGGTTGTTAGCTGTATTTTGGTGAAGTGTGAAGAAGAAGAGGATGCGCAGGTTGTTCTTCGAGACATCTTCGAGCTGATCACCACTAAATTGGAAGGAGCGGAAGGAAGTATTCTGGCGGCTGTTTGCAAAGTTAGCGAGGCGATGCAAGAGCTGGTTTTAGGGAGGAAACTTGAGGTTAGTTTTATCGACACTTTTTTCTATGAGAATGTTTGTTATATTGCAAAGTTCGGTGACGGTGTCAGGATTTTGGTTTTTGAGCCACCCCGCTTTTCTGAAATTAAATTTGAGGCCGGTTCGGGGCCGATTGCGGCGGGGCAGATTTATTTAATTGCAACCGACGCATTTCTTTCTATTTTTGATTCTTCAGTTTTGACAGATAATCAAAATATCGATCTTGAGGGGATTATCGATGGTTTGGCAACTAAGATTTCCGTGGAGGATAATCAGAGCGAGACAGGAGCAGCCTTTGTTTATGTGAGGGGTGAAGAGTTGGATGGTGTAAAAGAGACAGGGGGTACAAAGGGAACAGAGGGTATTTTGCAGATTGAGGATACTAGGGAAATTAGGGAAGAAGAAATGGTTGAGGCTCGTGAGGAGCAAAAAGTCGAATCGCCTTCTAAATTTAAAAATCCTCTGCCTGGATTTTTCAAAATAATTTTTGGGGGGCTTTCCAAGCTGCAAAGAGGTGATATCAGGGCGGTTCTTGCGTTACGCAGAAATATCGTGGTTTTTGCCCTTGTTATCCTTTTAATTTTGGTGATTTCTGTTGGCTGGACTTTGGTTCAAAAATCCCGGAGAGAAAAAATTGCTGAGTTTGAGGCTCATCTTGCGACCGCCTCTTCTAAGTACCAGGAAGGGGTGGCCATTGCAGAGCTTAACAAAGTTCGAGCAAGGGAAATATTAATTGCGGCAGATCATGAAGCTGGTCTGGCACTGGGAATTTTGAATGACGAGAAGGCTAAAAAACTGGTTAGTGAGATTTCTGCCAAATTAAAGGAGACAGAGACGACCAGTAATGTTAATTTTGAGGTTATTAGTGAAGTTGCCAGTCCATTAATCGGGCTTGCAATTTCCGGCAAAAATTTAATCGGCATTTCGGACGATAAAATATTTGAAGTTGAGACGGGCGAGAAAAAGATTCGCGAAATTAAGAGTTCGGGCAATACAAAAGGCGGTTTTGTTTATGATGAGAGAGTATTTATTTTGACTGACGATAAAGTTTACAGAGTCGATTTAGCAGGTGAATCAAAAAAGATTATTGAAGCCGCGGGTTATCATGACATCTCAGTTTTTCTAGGGAATGTCTATCTTCTTTCCGGTGAGCAGATCGCCAAGTTCGTGCCACTTGAAGGAGGTGACTTTTGGCCGACAGATTATTTAAATGCGAAAGAAGATTTTGGCATTAAAGGGCGATTTGCCATTGATGGATCGGTTTGGGTGACAGCCCGGGATAAAATCTTTAAATTCACGAGAGGCGTCAGGCAAAACTTTGAAATTTCCGGCTTAACAAGTAAAGTGGGAGAGTTTGGAGTAATTTACACAAGTAGTCAGCTGGATAACTTGTATGTAATTGACAGCGTAAATTCAGCCCTTTTGGTTATTGGCAAGGATGGAATTTATAAGCGTGTTTATCAATCTGGTGAGTTTGCAAGGACAGCGGACATTGTTGTTAACCCTGGCGAGAAGACAATGTATCTAGTTTCCGCGAACAAAATATTAATGGGCAAGCTTTAAACCCATCTTTTGCTTCATGAAGATATTCAACAAAAGAGCCCGTTATAAATACCAAATTCTGGAGAAGGTTGAGGCAGGTGTTGTTTTGACAGGGGCTGAGATTAAATCGATAAGGGCAGGACGGGTTGATCTTTCGCAGTCTTTCGGGCGGATTGGCGATGGCGAGGTTTTCTTGGTTAATGCCTATATCAATCCCTGGATGGGGTCGGAGAGGTTTACTAACGAGAGACGTTCGCGTAAACTCCTGCTTCATAAAAAGCAGATTTTGGCATGGCAGGGGAAAATGGCAGGAGGCAGATTGACGCTGGTTCCCCTTTCAATTTATATCAAGGGGAATCTGGCTAAAGTTGAGCTGGCACTGGCCAAGAGTAGGGCAAAATTTGACAGACGAGCGGTTTTGAAGATGGAAGCTATCGAAAGGGATGTCGAGCGGGAGCTTAGGGGTGATAAGTCGGGGGGTTTTTGACAAAAATGATAGCTTGATTGTCTTGGTAAACTATTTGCCAATCGGGCTTTAATTTTAGAACTGCTATCAATGGAAAACTTGGTGGTAAAAAAACAGCGTCGATTTGATACCTTTCAATTTTTTCTTCCCAATCTGGCGCAGCCTGAATTAAGTTGAGGTATTCGAGGACGAAAGAGCGGCCATTGATGATGAAATTATCCATAGCTCCCCAGTAGAAAACCTTGCGATTTTGGTTTTGGAAAATCATAAAATTGCCCCAGTTGGCGTCGTTTAGGATTCGTTTTTCTGGTAAGTTTTTTTCAAGATACAAATTGGCCCTATAAGGCCATGGCCCATAAAATTTGATGGTGGACTTGGTTGCCAAAAAGCGACTGTAGTTTTCAGGTGATAAGTAGGCTTGATTTATTTCGAGCAAATTTTTGGCTGCAGTCAAAAATAAGACTGTGAAGAGGGCAAAGACAGCAAAACGAACTGAAATTGAATTTAATATTTGACTTGCCAATTTTCCCTTAAATTCGAGATAAAGCTGATTGGCAATTGGGACCAGAAAGACAAACAGTGCAATCGTAAAACGAGATGTGATAAGAGATAAAAGTGAAAAAAGTAAGAGGAAAAACTTTTGCAAAGAGCCGATTTTTGTTTTAAAGAAGAAAAGAAAAAAGATTATGGCAAAGACTATCACTGCTAGAATCCAGCCGGTTCCCCCAGGTGTAATCAGAGGTTGCCAATCTAAATTGATGCTTGAGAGGTAAAGATAAGAATTTGAGGTCATAGTGATGGCTTGTAGCCAAGCGCTTAAAAAGTATGGATTGATTAAAGTAGCTAAGATGGAAAGCGTTGATACAGATAAAAGTGTCCTGGTTTTTTTAAACTGACGTTTTTTATCCTGCGCAAACACTTGCGAGGCAACTATAAGAGCCAAGAGGGTCACTATTCCTAAAATGAAAGAGCCATGGAAGTTGACCCAAAGAAAAAAGACAAGCGGCATTGCCCAAATAATTTTAGAATTCTGTTTTTGAAATTTGAGGAATAAGAAATAGGTTATGGAGAGATAAAGAAGGCCAAAAACTCTCATCCTGCCGCCGGCAATAGTACTTGCCAATAGGACTGCCAATATTAAAAGAGGGTAGCTTACTTTGTTATCTGATAAAATTTGGGTTATTTTATAAATGAAAAAAAGACAAATAGTTAAGATCAATGAAAATAAGATACTAACCCCATAAAGTCCGAGTAATTTGTAACTTGCAAAAACTAATATTTCGCCTGCCCATGAGTGATATACGTATGGGTAATTAGATTGGGAGAATGAGAACAAATCTTTTTTGGGGATCGTCTGAGTGTTGATGATGTATTCACCAACTCTTAAGTGCCAGCCAAAATCGGTGTCGGTGATGACTTGGAGAGAGAGGAAGAAGATGAAGACGAATGTCAAAAAAAGCAGGAAAGTTTTCTTGGTCACTAAATACAGATTATAAACTTAATGTAACACTTGAGCGGAGGAGAATGTGGAGATGGAGGGTTTTGAGCCCTCGTCCAAGATTACAAATAAAAAACATCTACAAGCATAGTCCAAGCTAAAAGCTAGTCCGCCTGTGGCGGAAATCTTTAAAGTCTCGTTTGAATTTTTAGCCGATTGACGAGCGAAACTCAAACAAAGATCGATAGCTTCGATTTTTAATCTGATCAGAATTAAGAATCTACTCCCGGCTGAGTTTGTGCCCCAATGGCTTCACCGAGAAAAAGCCAAAGAGACAGGTTCTTAAGCTTTATGCAAAAGCCAAAGCTGGTCGAACCGGTGCGACATCTCTGTCTGCACTTAATTTTGATTCAAAGTTTAACGCACTTTAGAATCGTGTTCGGCTTGCAGTTTTTAAAGTGCAATCCTGTCGAAACGATACATCCCCTCGTCGAAGCAAGGCTTTGCTTCGACGACCTTAGACTTTCGGTCTTTGGTCTAGCGCAAGCCTGCTTCTCCTCTCAAAAATTCTGACGAATTTTTGGAAGACTAGAAGGAATTTTAGCAGAAATTAGCTTCAAAATCAAGCGGCGATGTAATATAAATGTGATGGTCAATTTGCTCTTTGATTTTCTTTTCCCCAAACGCTGTGTTTCCTGCGGAAAGTTTGGCGCCTACATTTGTAAGGGTTGTTTTTCAAAAATTGAATATATCGAAAAGCCAGTTTGTTCAGTTTGCCAAAGACAGGCAATAGGCGGCAAGACTCATCCGGGATGTCGGAGCCGGTATGGCCTTGATGGTTTGGTGGTGGCTTGTCGGTATCGAGGGCCGGTTAAGCGGGCAATTACCAAAGTTAAGTACAAATGGATCTATGATATTGAGAAAATCTTTGTGGATTTGACAGCAGACAATCTTTGGCGTTTTGATCTTCCGTCTGATCTGACAATAGTACCAGTACCTCTGCATTCAAAAAGAAAGCGATGGAGGGGTTTTAACCAAAGCGAGATTTTGGCCAAGTCTTTGGCCAAAAAGTTTGGGGTAGACTTGCGAGATGTTCTCATAAGAACTAGGGAAACCAAGAGTCAAGTTGGACTCAAAAGAGACGAGAGAAAAGAGAATGTCAAAGGGGCTTTTAGTCTCAACGCTATCCAAACCCGGTTTGGAATAGCTTCACAAACCGGGTTTGTTAGGAGTGTGGAAGGCAAAAACTTTATGCTTGTCGATGATGTCTATACCAGCGGCGCAACCATGGCGGAATGTTGTCGGGTTCTTAAAAAAGCAGGGGCAAGGCAAGTTTGGGGACTGACAGTGGCTTTGGGTTAGGCTTTCAAAACATCAATGTCATATTGCCAAATCTTTTGGTCACTTGTAATTAGGGTTAAACTTTCGATCTGAGATTGAGAAATTAACAATCTGTCGAATGGGTCTGCGTGGTAGTGAGGCAATTTTTGTATACCCAAGACGTGCGTCATTTGTATTGGTAATATAATAAATCCGGATTGTTTTATTCCTTTTTCAAGAGTTATTGAAGTTTTTAATTTACCTTTCGCTCTTTTTATTACTATTTCCCAGATAGTGGCGGCGGATAAAATTATTGTGTTTTTAGGATTTTTGAGGATGTTGAATAAGTTTTTATCGAGTCTTTTTTTGTTTTCCATCCACCATATGAAGATATGGGTGTCCAACAAAAAGCCTTTGCTACTCACCGTAAAATAGCTTGTTTATTTCTGGGTCTTCTTCATCAAAATCATCAGAAACCCAAATCTTCCCTTTCCATAAGCCTGGCTTGCGCGGCTTGAGTTCTTCTTTGTAGGGAGTGAGTTTGACGACGGGCTTGCCGGCTTTGGCAATTATAACCTCTTCGCCTTTTTGTGTCTTTTCTATAAGTTTTGAAAGATTGGTTTTTGCTTGGTGAATATTAAATATTTGCATATTAACTCCCTTAGCTAACTTAGCTAAGTATAACTTATAAACGTAGCTTTCGTCAAGACTTGATTTTTGGTAAAATGTGTTGTTGCTTGGAGGGTGGGCCGGACGGCAAGGCACAAGTTTGCTAAACTTGCTGGGCGAAAGTCCAGAGTGGGTTCGACTCCCACACCCTCCGCTTGATTAGGTGGGGTGCGAGAGTGGATTAATCGGATTGTCTTGAAAACAATTGTGGCAGCAATGTCACCGTGGGTTCGAATCCCACCCCCACCGCCGAAACCCTTGGGTTGCTCCAAGTCCCATCCACTATGGTCAATTAGCCTATTGGGGCTTGCCAAAAATTCGCAGAAAAGCTTCAGTGTCCCAGTTATAGCCTGTAATGTTTAAAATCGCCCAAAATGCCCTAAAGGTAATCGCCCACGGTTCTAAGCTTTTGTCGAAAAACAGCCAAAACTAGCAATTTTTTGTTGAAAAGAGGCTTATTGAAGAAGTTATTGGATATTAAGTTGGCGGTCGATTAGCTTGAACCTTGAATTAACACCTTTGAGGATTTTGATGCGTTCTTCCGGGCTTCCAAACTGTAGTATGTGTAGTAAATAATCTCTCAACATATCAGTTTGTGTTTGGGTATATTCCATCTTGATTTGTGATCCAGCATTATTGTGAGGCGTCATTTCAAATCTTGATGATTGGTCAGACATCACTGCAAATTTGAGATTCTGTAATCTCTTAATTTCAATCTTGAATTCCTGCATGAGATATGAGGTATTCAGTCTTATTTCGGGAAGATAGCCGATTAGTTGTTTTATCAATTCTTGCTCGGTAATGTATGGCTCAGGACAATCATACTTTTTGATCCTGTTGCAATGGTAGTAAATATGGGAGTTTACGATATTTGCTCTTGTCCTCCTGTATTTAATCTCAGCAGTGACACTGCCGCCGCAGCTTCCGCAGATACATATTTTCTTAAAAGGGAATAATTGTTTATTCCATTGCCTCGGTGCGACCTGAAGCTGTATTTGCACCTTTTCAAAAGTCTGTTTTGATATTAGCGGTGGGTGAGTACCCTTATACCAGGTGTCCCCATACTTAAACTCACCGTAGTAAAAGGGGTTTTGCAGAACAAAGTATACTTTGCTAAGCGCCAGTCTGCAGCCGTTTTTGGTTGTAAATTTAACGTCATCAAGCCATTTTTTAACCATCCTGCCGGAAAATCCTTTGTATGCAACCTTGTAAAACATTTCCTTCACAACTGGTGCCCGTTCAGGATCAAGTTCTACTATTGATATCCGGTTTTCTTTAAGAATATTTTTGTAACCAATTGGTGCTACTCCTGGCCGAATGCCAATCTCGCACTTATTTCTAAGCCCCCGTTTTACATTTACTCCCCGGTTGTCGTTTTCTAGTTTGGCCTGAGAGCAGAGAATCATAAGTAGAAATTTCTCGTTTGGGTTATTACTAAATGTTTGTGAGTAGGTTTTAATTTGAACCAGTTTCTCTTGATCCATCAAATCAACAATTTTTCCCAAATCTCCGGCATTTCTGCTTAAGCGGTCTGGTGCCCAAGTTATAATGCCGCTAAGTTCACCTTGCTCGATATCAATTAGGAGTTGGTTGAATACTGGCCTTTGCCCGGAGAGTTTTGCCGAATGGCTTTCTTCTCTAATTTCCTTAATATGTAAGCCTTCTCGGTTAGCCAAAGTCTGCATTTCCTTTATTTGAGAATCGATGCTCATTGCTTGTCTTTCATCAGATTCAGAAGATTTGCGGGCATAGAGGCAATAGTTTATCTTTGGGCTTTGACTATCCATATTCAGGGGTACAGAGTACCGCAATAAACATGGAAGTCTAGCTAGGGGAACTACTATGGCCAATTGCGAAAGCCTCTCCTCTCGATAATCAAGCCTCTGTTTAGTATAATTCTGGCTCTAATATATGCTTGGCAAATAGATATTTAAAATCCGTTGATTGTTAAGGAGATTGAATGCATAATGAAGTTGACATGCCTGGTCAAGGACAAAAAGAGATTCAGCTAGATGAGAATCAAAGAGAATTATCTCAACGAGTTTTTCAAAGGGCAAGGCAATTAATACAAAAATTCGGAGAAGACTCTACTTGGGGTGAAAGTTTACCAAAAGAAGTAGTTTATCTAGATGTTGAAGATTCTGGAGATAGACGAGGCAAAAATAGAATAGTGATTTGGGGAGATGGTGAAGGTGACAAAGTAATCATTTTTTACAATAAAACTTATTCGAAGGGTGTTTACTTAAATAATCAAGTTACTCTAAAGGACGGTGAGGTAGTAAGACATAATGCCGATATTGAAGATTGGCATGGCGACTCTCCAATTATTAATCCCCCGTGGCAAGAGCCACCTACACCTGAGATGGTAAAAGTCATGGGCTCCCGTTTTCACCCAGCAGAGTATTCTCACGGTTCACTTAACCTTTCTGAGATTGATAGATTTTTATCAGAGGGTAAAGTGGTCTCGAATCCGAAAAAGGATCGAATAGTTGAAGAAGCTATAAAAAGATTAAGTGAGGTTGAGAAAGAAAGAGTGTTTGGCAAACCCCAAGATGCTGCCCAAAAAGCGAGAGATATATGGTCGGAAGAAGCGATTTTAAGAGATTTAGAAAGAATTAAAAGTTTACCAGAGGAAGAACAAAGAGATGTTGAAGAAAGATTAGCCTTATCTTACGTAGAAGCTGCTTTTAAAGAGCTTTCCGCTATAAATTCCCTTGCCAACGACACTCCTGAAGCCGAAACAAGGCAAAGAATTTTGGATGAAGCAAGAGAGGCAATCAGACGAGAGAAGAAGTTTCATGTCCTAGCGAAGCAGCTTTCTAGAACTGTTTCCGGTGAACCGATTGATTGGTCAAAGATCAAGCTTAGAGAGTTTGGCCGGATGTACGAGAGGCATGAGACTTCAGAGTATTGGCAACTTGCAAGACTCGTTTATAAAAAAGTAATCCAGCTTTCCGAAAAAGATGGCGATACAGCTATTCAAGCTGCGGCTACAATGGAGCTTGCAAGAGTGTTAGAAAAGTTGGGTAGTGACATTACTGAAGTCGATAGACTTTATCAGTCTGCGCATCAACTTAATTGGGCTTCAAGAGGTGATAGAAACTACAATAGGCAGGTAACCATTGAAGGTAATATCTTAAGAAGAAATTTGAAAAAAGGGGATGTTGGTGGTACTTTAAACTCAGCTAAAAGTTTAGGCTGGATGCTGCTTCACGACCCCAAGCAGGCAATCGTACTAGGTAAGAAGGTTTTAGGTGGTTAATTTATGAGTGAACAAAAACTTAGTGCAAAAGAACACCACAGGCAAGCAGAAGAGTTAAGGGAAAGCGACAGACATCTGGAAGCTTTAAAGGAGCTAGATCAAGCTGTCGTTCTATACCAGGAAGATAAAGACTATCAAGGTATTTGTGAAGCATTGCAAAGTAGAGTGCTAACTTTTAAGCATCTTTATTTTCTTTCAAAAGATACAGCCTTTGCGATAATTGCCCAAAAGGAGGCGGAGGCAAGTCTTGAGGTTGCCCAGCAACATAGTGTTGGCAATAAATTGGGGTCTTGTTACTTTAGACTCGGAGAAATTGCAATGATCTTTGACAACTTTCCTCAAGCAATTGATTGGTATCAAAAGGCGCTTGAGGATTATCAGGGTAGCCTTTCAGAAAAAGGTGACTATAGATATCATCTAGGTGAAGCACTATACAAAAATGGCCAAAAAGAAGAAGGCAAGAAAACAATTCTGGCAGGACTTGATGAGATACAAAGAGGTGCACCCGAAGTTGATCCTTTTTTAGTGCATGTTTGGGAATCAGGTCTTCATATGAAGCTAGCCGATCTTTTAAGAGACGATGAGCCAGAAGAAGCAAGAAAGCATCTAGATGAAGCCAGGAAAATTGCTGATTCTGACCAAAGACTTATCATTCGCAGAAGACAGATTGAAGAGGTCGGGAAATCTTTTCGAAATTAGCTTGTTATTTTCCTAATAATTATGTTTGGAAACACTATTATTTCTAAGTTGGAAGCGGAAATTTCAAAAAAACCATCTGTCATTGGTCTCGTTTTGGTTGGATCTTACGCTCGAGAAAAAATATACAGTGCAAATGAATATTCCGACATGGAAGTTTACGTCATAGTTTTGGACGGCAATGTATCCAAAGTCGAGAAAGATTTAATTGAAATTGCAAAACAACTGGGAGAGATTATATTCCACTACAAAAATAGGTGGGCTGGATTTTCGGTTGTTTTTGATAACTTATTTCGTCTTGAGCTTCCAGTGATTAAACAGTCAGATATTAAAAGTGTTTTTTTAAGACCGATTGCGCAACCAGTCAAAATTTTGATAGACAAAACCAACGGTGAATTAAAGAAGGCTTTGGATACTAGACAAAAAGAAATAGATATCGAATCTCTGTTTCAAGAAACCTTTTTTGATTTCTGGTATATGGCTGTTTTGGCAGTGCAATATCTTAAAAAAGGAGAATATTGGAATGCCAGACACGCTCAGGAAGTTGTTCTTGTACCTGCACTTATAAAACTTTTTGAGATTCTGGATAACAAAGAAGCTTTAATGCTTGAAACCAATAAAAGAATAGAGCAATTTCTTAGCGAAGAAAGACTAAATGTTCTAAAAAAGATTTCCAGTGTTTACAATTCAGACAACATAAAGGATGTTTTAAAAATCAGTATGGGGGAGTTTGTAAGCGTTTGTAACGAAATTAAGAAAAAATATGGCTTCAGGTACGAGGAAGATGTTGTGGATAAAGTTAAACCAAAATTAGACAAACTGCTTGGTTCCTGAGTTAAAGCATTAAATATATCGAACTATATCAAATCTTAATTTGAGACAAGCCCTTTTTATAATCGCTTGCGATTACATCGCGCGCTCTTGTAACGCAAGAGCGATATAGTGTCTCATTTGTCTCATTTAGCCTCGAAGATGAGACACTAAACCTCTCCGATTTGGTACAATACCCATCGGGTGACTATGGGAGCGTTGGGTCCCAGACCCACATGCTCCGCCAAGCGAAGGAAGGTTCGTTCATAGTGCAAACGAAGTGCACTATGCTTCGCAAAGCGAACATCCTGCCGCCTCCGCTGAAGTGCCGTTTGCGACGGTTTGATTCTGCTACAATTTGGCTGTGAAACTCTTGCTTACATCTTCCGGCTTCAGAAATAAGTCTATTGCCAAGGCTCTTGCAGACTTAGTTGGCAGATCTTTTGCTAAAACAAATTTGGCATTTATTCCTACTGCCGCAAATGTGGAGGAGGGTGACAAGTGTTGGTTGATTGATGACTTAACGAACTGTAAGAAACTTGGATTTAAGATGATAGATATTGTAGACATTTCTGCCATAGCTAAAGAACTTTGGGAGCCAAGATTAAGTGCTGCAGATGTTTTGATGTTTGGGGGAGGAAATACTTTTCATTTAATATACTGGATTCGAAAGTCTGGGCTGGAGAAACTTCTACCCCGTTTACTCAAACAGAGGGTGTATGTGGGAATTAGCGCTGTAAGTATGGTCACGAGCAAAAGAATCCTTCTAAGTGAATCCAAGAAGCTATACTATGAGGACCTGAAAGGTCATCAGGACGAAAGAGGGCTTGGTTTTGTAAGTTTCCAGATTCGGCCACATCTGAATAATAGCTTTTTCCCAAATGTAAAAGAAGAAATTTTAAAAGAACAGGCGAAAAAGATTCCGGAGCAGATTTATGCTCTTGATGACGAGATGGCAATTAAGGTTGAAGATAAGAACATCGAGGTTGTAGGAGAAGGTAAGTATTTACTGCTTAATGTAAGTTAAATCGATGAACCGCACGTGGGAGCTTTACCCGCCCGAATTTTTGAGGCTGCCAGCTCGGGTGCTATCCCTCCGGGTAGGTGAATTGAAAACCCGCAAATAGTATAATCTATACTCACTCGAACGGTGACTGGTTGCAGAGCGATTTGCTCTAATTGCTCTCGGAAAAAAGTTCCAACATAGTCAACTAGGCACCGCCGAAGCCCTATAACATTTGACTTCCTAGTGTGGGTTAAGTATAATTCGCATATGTCGTCAGTTGAAAGAGGTTTTATACCAATAACTGAAGCCCAAAGCGAACGAGTCCGATTCCAGGTTGGTTTACCTGATTTTGTGGACCAAGACAGGATTGGGGTGAATCTTCGTGAGATTCAGAGGCTGTGCCAAATCGGGGGAATTCACAGGCTTGTGGTTCTTGGTGTTGAAGATTTAGATACTTCCAAGACTGTGCCTCAAATACTTGGTTTTAATAGCCAAGGTTCTACCTACATGGGGAAAGCCGCCTCTAAGGCTGATGTGTCACCATCAGAAAGTTTTTCTGCACCGGGGTGGGAAGGTAAAAGTCATCCACAACAGTGGTCAGATGCACTCATTGCTGTCAATATGAACCAAGTAAGAGATAGAATTGGAAATGACAAGAGATGGAGTGAAGGAATTCGTTCTCCAAAAGCATGGTCGCATTATTTGAACAGAGGTATAAAAGATGGGATTTCAAAAGAGGGGATTGCTCAATTGCTAAACTTGAGAAATAAAGTTGATTTGGCTATTTTTGCTGCTTTTGTCGGTGCTGCTGCAACAGATGCGGTTCCGCTACCGCGGTGGTTTGACCCACACATACCGAGTGTTCGCGAGGCTATACAAGCCTACTTTACATGGTCCATAACGTGGAATGTTATAGAGAGGTTCATGGATGGCAAGAGGCCTTTCCTAAGTGATGGGAATAATAGATACACCGCCTTCTACGGGCCTGAAGTTGATAGGGCTGTACTCCTCAAGGTTCTTACTAAAACTAGAACGCTGGTAAAGCAAATTGAAGGTCAAGCAACACAATAATTCCCTAAAATTGTATAATCTATACTCGAACGGTGACTGGTTGAAGGGCAATTTGTTCTAATTGCTTTTGGAAAAAAGTTCCAACATAGTCAAACAGACACCGCTTGTTAAAACTAAACTTTGCTTATCGCCGAGCCTGACTCGGCTTATCGCAAGTTTGTTTTTCCTCTTCAAAATCGCAAGCGATTTTGAGATTTTTACTCTTCTCTTTTAAAATTCATTCCGGCAATTTTGATAGTTGTTTTGTGATAAACTTGTAGTTGGATAGTTTTTATGCCCAAGTTTCATAAAACAGATCATCATGAGGATCATCATACGGGGAGAATTCTCTCCAAAGAAGAACTTGACGCAAAGCATGCGGCAGCACTTGAGGCCAAAGCGATTATTTCCTGGAAATCTCCGGAGAGAATTTTTAAGGCAAGATCCAAAAAGTATTTTACCAAGGTCGCTCTCTATGGGTTGATTTTTGTGCTGGCGGCAATTGCTTTTGGCGAGTTTTTCCTGGTAGGGGTAATTATTGCGGTGGTTTTTGTGGTTTATGTTTTGGCGACGGTTGCGCCACACGTTATCGAGCATAAGATTACCAATATGGGCATTATCTCCGGGGGACGGGCGTTTTTGTGGGAAGAGCTGGACTCTTTTTGGTTTGATAAGCGCGGCGATGACAGGCTTTTGGTGGTTGCGACTAATTTACATTTCCCGACTCGCTTGATTATTCTGTTAACGACTGTTTCCGAGCGGACACTCCTAGATATTTTGGAAAAACATATCCATTTTCATCATGGCCCGGTGCACACGCTTTTTGACAAATGGGCCAATTCGCTACAGAAGAGAATTAACCTCGAGTAAAAATTCAATTGTTAAATTGTTTCATTGTTGAATTGTTAGACTGTTTTGAGTATCTAGTTCCCTTGTAGTAAAATTCCACTGGGTGCTTGTAGTTTCCGCCAGAGGCGGATCAGCCCATGGGTTCTGAGATCCTCAGGATCGAATGACCTTTGGCTGACATTTGTCCCTGTAGTTCAATTGGACAGAACGCTTCCCTGCGAAGGAAGAGATTGGCCGTTCGAGTCGGCCCAGGGACACAATTGGAAAGGAAGGTTTTATCCCGACGAAATCTTCTGCAAATTCTATTCGATTAAGAAGAAAAAATGATGTTAAGAATTTTTTTGAAATTATAGGGAGTAGTAACCCGAAACATTTAGATAAATTTAAACGATTCATGTAAAATATACGGGTATTACGGAGGAGTACCCAAGAGGTCGTACGGGCACCGTCTCGAAAACGGTTGGGGCCGCAAGGCTCACGTGGGTTCGAATCCCACCTCCTCCGCCACGTAATAGATTGCTTGAGCAATTTAAACGTGGCTGGGACGTTAAATTTTATAGAATAAAATTTAACGTCTCGCCTAAGATGTATTATGTTTACATACTCCAAAGTCAGAAAAATAGCATTTTGTCAAGTACCCCTTTTAGTAGACAATCATTCTTCGTCTAGGTTTGCGTTTCTTTAAGCCTGTATTGTTCCGGTGACATTTTCAGTCTTGTATGGATTCTTGCCCTGTTGTAGTAGTTGATTGTTAAATGGATTGCCGCAATGAACTCACCAAGCGTATCGAATCTGTTAAACTCAAGACCTAAATCAGTCTTAAAGTTGTTGTAGAAAGACTCCTGAAAACCATTTTCCCAAGGTGATGATTTGGCGCTCATGGATATTTGAATACCCAGTGAATTAAGGAACTTCGTGTACTCTTTTGATGTGTACTCTGATCCTTGATCGGTATGGATAATTCTGGGCAAGCTGCCCAGCGTCTTTATCGCATCTACAATCGCCTCAATTACCATTTCTTTAGTATGTCTTGCGGCAACAAACCAACCCACAATTTCCCTGGTTACCAGATCCATATATGTTGCCAGGTATACTACCTTTGAAAAGTAGATCATGTGGGTAAAATCTCCAACCAAGACTGTACCGGGTATAATCGGGCAGGTACCTTTGATTAGGTTTTGATATGGCGCTGGAGCTTTTTTCAAATCCCTTCTTTTCGTCCATCTGGCCTTCCTTTTGTATGGCTTTATGTTATACAGCTTCATTACTCGACTCGCCTTACCCTTTTCTTGCCAAGGGAAAGGGCAAGAGCTATTCTTCTGTGGCCATAAGCGGGATTGAGAGCCAAAGTTGATAGAATCTGCTCCCTTAAAAGTTCATCCTGACGGATTCTGGCTTGGCTATTGGTTTTATATGTTGTTGATCTGGATATTTTAAGAAGACGGCAGAGGAAGGTATGACCAAGGCTTTTGACCTTAGACTGGATTAAAGCGAGGATTTCCCTTCTTTTTTTTTGACTTCTCAAGTTCAAAGGTTAATACTCCAATGATCTGTTTGAGCTGCGAGTTTTCATTTTTTAGCCTGTTATACTCAAGGAGGCTGATTGTACCCATGGCTTTTCGAGATAGCCAGGTGTAGATGGTTTTCTCGCTGACTCCATACTGGGCAGCAACTGCTGCTACTTTCTCGCCGCTCTTTACTTTTGTAAGTATTTCGGCCTTAACTTCGGGATTAACCGGTTTAAACATTTATTTCACCTCCCAATTGAAGTATATTTTATGAAGAACTACTGTCTATTTTAAGGGGTACCTGTCGTTTGTTAGTTTAACCCTACGCCTTTCTCGATATACTTTTGAATGAGGTGTTGATATGGAACATGTAGCTTACCTGCTTCTACTTTTACTTTAAGAAGTAACTGTTCTGGAAGCCTTATTGAAATTAGCCGCTTGGTTTTCTTAAGGCTTGGAAAGACCATGCCTCTTTTGAAATCTGATGGTTCAAAGTACTGCGACAGGTCAAGATTAGCCCAAAATTCTGCTTCCTCTTCCTCACTTTTGAACTTTGGTACGACGAGTTGTTTTTTCATATAAATTCACCTCCTTTTTATTGATGTCGCGCGAAGAAATAATTCTAATTTTGTCTCCTCTTCTGGTAAAAATCTGGTACAGCAATCTTCTATTTTGCGTTTTCCCGATGATAATGAAACGTTTTTCTATTGTTGAGTGCCTAATATCTTCATCAAGGGCATTGTCTGTATCAAAGAATACCTGTTCTGCTTCCTCTGGTGTAACATTATGACGTGCGATATGAGCTATATTCGCTTCATCCCATTCAAACCCTGCAACATCATCAAGTAAGCTCATTACTGTATATACAATATATGTATATATTACTATAATGTTCAGTATTTTGTCAATGATCCGCAACCAGCAGTAAGTAAGAAGAAATGAGACACCCTTTTTTACAGTGTCACATTTGTTCCATTTAGCCTCGCACGTGAGACACCATGTTCTGAAGATTTGATACAATACGATGGTTAGGAGTAGTGGGGACTATAGGAGCGCTGGGCTCCAGACCCACGTGCTCCGCTCGTCGAAACAAAGCTTTGCTTGTCGCCGAGTCTGACTCGGCTTAGCGCAAGCTTGTTTCTCCTCTTCAAAATTGCTTCGCAATTTTGAGATTTTTCTTGTTTCGTAGAATTTTCCTAAATCTGGTAAAATCCCATTGTGCCGATTAAGCGGATTTTTAGCTCTCAAGGCGTTTGATTTGAGAAAATTTGTCAAAATCGTGATCAAAAGAATAGATTTCTTTGATTTTTTTCTTCTGCATTAAAGCGATATGGTAAGCATCGATAAAACTGATGTTTTGTTCCATGTAGAAAGTAAAAATTCCCGGAAGTAGTTTGTAATTTTCTATGATAATGTTTGGAATTTGTCCAATAGCAATCATTTTATCAGTTATCTCTTTTTTGGGAAGTTTGTAAGATCTTTCTAAAGTAAAGATTACCTCCGAAAGCGTTAAAAGACTGATGAAGACTTTATTTTTTTCTTGCTCGATCTTTTTAAAGATTGTTTTAGTCTTGGATGAAAGTATAGGGTCATCGTCCAAAATAAATCGGAGAATAATATTAGTATCAAGAAGAATCATCGATTAGTTTTTGAAAGAGTTCCAAGCTGACGGAGTATTTTACGGTCTCTTTCAACGGCTGCTTTTGGCCACGCCTGTTCTTCCCATTTGATCAATTTTTGACCAGTAAGTTTCGGTTTAATTTTAGGTTTTAGCGAGCCGTAGAGGGACATTATTGAGAAACGTTTGGCGGTTTTCACTTTAACCTCTTTCTTTTTAGTGACAATGAATCTTACTTGATCGCCACGTTTCAAGCCGAGCACTTTGCGTACTTGGGCCGGAATAGTTACTTGGCCTTTTTGAGTTATAGTCGTAGGTTGTACTTGCATGGTAATACCCAAATTTTAGTATTACTAATGCTGATTGTCAATAGACCTTCTAAATCTGTTAAAATTTGCCTGTCATGGCGATTAAGAGGATTTTTAGTGCTGGAGGAATTGTTATCAGACCCTTAGGCTACGATCCCGTTTCGAAATTTGACGAAACGGGATCGGGAAAAGAGGCTGAAAAGTGGGAGGTTTTGGTGACTCAGCATTCCAAACATAAAGGCTGGGATTTTCCCAAAGGCCATCGGGAAATTTATGAATCGGAGGAGCAAACGGCTCTGCGGGAGGTTGAGGAAGAAGCTGGTGTTAAGGCGGAAATTATCGAGAGGGTTGGCCAAACGCAGTATTTCTACTGGGAAACGGAAGAGCCCGTCTTCGCCCCTTCGACCCTTCGGTTATACTCAGGGCCATTGGCTTCGCTCAGGGCTACGGTGGGGAAAGAAAAGGTATTAAAAACTGTTGCTTATTATTTGATGAAGTACGTTGGAGAAGGAGAAGCTACAACTGCTTTTGAGGTTAGTGCTAAAGTTTGGCTACCAATTGATAAGGTTGAGGAGAAATTGACATTTAAGGATACCAAGGAATTGTGGGAGAAGGCGAAAATCAAGATAGAAGCGATCAGTGACAAGTGACAAGTTATAAATTAGAGAGAAGCTCCTTGGGAATATAGTCTTCTGGTATAATTTTGGCGCTGGAGAGGTCGCATAGTGGACTAGTGCGCAGACCTGGAAAGTCTGTATACTCGCAAGGGTATCGAGGGTTCGAATCCCTCCCTCTCCGCCATCCTTCGCCAAGTCGCCGACGCTCCATAGCTTTGGCGACGGAGCGGCTATAGGGGTGGCTATGCTGGTGGATTGGAAAGAAGTAAGAAATTCGCGCCCATAGTTCAATGGACAGAACGTTAGGTTCCGGACCTAGAGGCTAGAGGTTCGAGTCCTCTTGGGCGCACACTGATGGAAAGGCAAGAGCCTGAGGTACCAATGATTGTCAAAAAGCGCTGGTTTTTAGATTTTAAGCCAGAAGAAATTGAGATAATCCGGCAAAATCGAGAAACTGTGGTGGTTGTTGATCTTTGGGCGGCAACAACCAACATTGTTTTGATGCTTGCCAAAAAACCTCAAAGATTGATTTTAGTCAGCGACGATAAATTTCCGGAAGCCGAAAAAGTTTATCCCCAGTCAGTTCTAATTGGTCAGAGCAAGGTCATCCCCGAGGAAAAGTTTGCTTCCTCATCTAATAAATCTTCGGATGTGGATAAGGTGGATATTGCGGGAAAAGTAGTCTTATATGTGACGTTTAACGGGACACGAGTTTTGGAGGCATTTTCCAGTAATGAGAAGGGGTTAATCTTTGCGGGGTCGATGACAAATCTTGAGGCGCTTGTCTTACGACTGAGGGGTTTGAGCCCCAGTAAGGTAAATGTTGTGGCGTCTGGAAATTTGACCGGTGAAATGGGGGGTGTGGTTTTTATCGAAGATTTTCTTGGAGCGGAGATTATTGAAAAGAAGCTGAAAGGTCAGGAGCTTGATTTTCAGGCGGCTGCCGAAATGATGAAGCAGGAGATGCTAAAGTATTACCCAGCTGATTTAGAAGAAGCAGAAGACAAAGTTTGGCCCTACATTTTTGGGCAACAGACCAACATTTTGCCGACAGCTTTTATCAATAACGAGGGTTTTGTGGAGGCGGTTCGACCCTTCGGTTATACTCAGGGCCATTGGCTTCGTTCAGGATAAATTGTTATGGATCAGAAGGACGAGGTTAAAAGTAAGGTTGATTTGGTTGAAGTTATTGCTTCATATATTCCCCTAAAAAAAATGGGCAGGAATTTTGCCGGACTTTGCCCGTTTCATTCCGAGAAGACCCCCTCGTTTATGGTTTCTGCCGAAAGGCAGGCTTTTAAATGTTTTGGGTGTAACGAGTCAGGTGACGTCTATACTTTTTTAGAAAAAATGGAAGGATGGGATTTTCGGGAAGCCCTGGAGGAGATGGCCAAGAAGGCAGGAGTTGTGCTTGCCGACTTTAAACCGAGCGGAGTCCAAAAAAATAAGGAAAAGTTAATTGAGATAAATAAGAAAGCCCTGCAATTTTACAAATATTTATTAAATAAACATCCGATAGGCGAGACGGCAAGAAAATACCTTATTAGCCGTGGAGTGACCCAAGAGTTTTGGGAGAAATTTGATTTGGGGTATGCTCCGGCTGGCTGGGAAAATCTTTCCAAATTTTTAAAAAAAAGAGGGTACGACCTTGCGGATATGGCAACAGCAGGGCTTATGATTGCCCGCCTGATGGTGCCTCGAGTGCAGGCGAGCGGCGGGCAGGGAAGAGACACAAAAGGACCCGGCTTTTCGGAAGGCGGGTATTATGACAGGTTTCGTAATCGGATTATTTTTCCCCTCAAAGACGGGCGGGGTACGGTCCTGGGATTTTCGGGCAGGACTATCGATGACGCACGGAAAGAGGCCCCACTTCGCTCAAAGAGTTTCGAGGGGCAAGCAAAGTACATTAATTCTCCAGAGACGTCTATTTATAACAAGGGTTCGTTGCTTTTTGGTTTGGACGTGGCAAGAGGCGCAATTCGAGACAAGAAAGAAACTGTTTTGGTTGAAGGCGAATTTGACGTGATTTCGGCACATAAGGCAGGCGTTTTTAATGTAGTGGCATCTAAAGGGACGGCCCTGACAGAAAGGCAAGTTGTAATCCTTTCGCGGCTTGCAGAGAAGGTGGTACTTTGTTTTGATACAGATTTGGCGGGAGACGCAGCAGCCAGGCGAGGCATTGAGCTATTGGATCTTGCGGGTCTTGATATTTGTGTGGTTAGACTTGGAAAGCATAAAGATCCTGACGATTTTGCCCAAAAGGATCCTGCCGGTTTTAAAAAGGCAATAAGTAATGCTTTGAATGTTTATGATTATTTTCTTGAATCGGCAACGGCAAGATATGATCCGAAAACGGCAGACGGCAAAAAGAAAATAGGTCAGGAAATTCTACCTGTTCTTGCAAGAATTTCAGATGATTTGGTAAGGGCTCATTATACGGATAAGCTCGCGAGGGTTTTGGATTTGGAAGTGACTCTGGTCGCGGCAGCAGTTGACAAAAAAATGGGCAGTCTTTTTACAACTTTGCAAACAGGGGGAGTTGGAGCGTCCGTCAAAAGCAAGTTAAGCCTTGAGGAATATTTTTTGGCCCTTTTTATTTCACAAGACGAAATAGTGACTAGTTTTGTGGTTGATGTTAAACCTGGCGATTTTGAAAATGAAAAGGCGGCAAGTTTTTGGAAATGGCTTCGTGATATAATCAGGGCTTCCCAAGCGCGGACAGGCCATCGTTTGGGCGAAAAGCCCAAAAGTTTAAAAAGGTTACTAGAAAAGCTACCTGGCGATTTGGGAAGTTTTGTTGACCATCTTTATCTTGCAAATATAAGTCCTGCTTTTGGCGAAAAGGAATTTTGGGCTCAGGAAGTGGCTAAAATTGCTCAAAGAATTAAGAAAGAATCTTTAAAGCGGCAACTTTTTGAAGTGTCACGGCGTTTAAAAACGGCCCAAGCTGAAAAGAACATGCGCAAGATGACGATTTTGACAAAAAGATTTGATCAGATAGCAAAATATCTTAAATCTTAAGGAGGTCAGTCATGAAAAAGATATCGAGGCGAGGCGACAAACAAGTAACAGAAAAAGAAGAAAAAAAGATCGACATAAAGCTTGAAATTCGCAAGCTCGTAAAACGAGGGCGAGAACAAGGCTTTGTGACTCAAGATGATGTTTTGGCAATATTTACCAACCCTGAAAATTCAGTAAGCGAAGTTGATGATTTGTATCATAAGTTTCTCGAAGAGGGGATAGATGTTTTTGACACAACAGAGTTTGACGTCGGTGAGGCGGCAAAGCCGATTTCAGAACTTGAAAAAGAACTGGAAAGTTTGACAGCGCTCGAGGAAGGTTATCTTTCTGATCCGGTTAGGATGTATCTTCGGGAGATCGGCAGAGTTTCGCTTTTAACCTATGAGGAGGAAGTTGCACTGGCAAAGAGAATTGAAAAAAATGACAAGCGCGCAAGGGAGAGATTAATCAATGCTAACTTGCGGCTGGTGGTTTCTATCGCCAAGAAGTATGTCAATCGAGGCTTGACCCTTCTGGATCTTATTGAGGAAGGGAACATTGGATTGATGCGTGCCGTTGTCAAGTATGATTGGCGGCGAGGCTATAAATTCTCAACCTATGCGACCTGGTGGATTCGGCAGGCGATAACGCGGGCGATTGCCGATCAGGCACGGACAATTCGAATCCCGGTGCACATGGTTGAGACTATCAATAAGTTCAATCGAATTTCCAGGAAATTAATGCAGGAGTTGGGCAGGGAGCCTGGACCCGAAGAAGTGGCTGGCGAAATGGGAGTTGGGGAGGATAAGGTACGGGAAATTATTAAAGTTTCCCAGGAGCCGGCATCTTTGGAGGCACCGGTTGGGGAGGAAGAGGATAGCCGGCTTGGCGATTTTATTCAAGATGTTTCAGCAAGTCCAACAGATCAGGCAACACAGGCGCTTTTAAAGGATCACATCCGTGAGGTACTTTCGACTTTATCGCCGCGTGAAGCTAAGGTTTTGGAATACCGGTTTGGTCTTGAGGACGGGAAGCAGAGGACTTTGGAGGAGGTTGGTCGGGAGTTTGGGGTGACCCGAGAGCGAATTAGGCAAATTGAGGCTAAGGCTATTCGCAAATTGCGACATCCAACCCGGGCAAAAAAACTACGGGATTATTTGTAATTCTCAGCACATTGAGTCAGACTCGATGGGGAGCCCGAAAGGAATAGATTTCAAATTCGACTTTGTGAGTTTGACAAAGGTGGGCTTGTGATGACAAACTGAGATTGATGTTAACTAATTTGTCGACCGTTGTTTTGGTGGTGGTTATTCTGGTTTCTATCTCTGCCACATACAATGCTTATCTGCTGCGCGGGGGCAAACTTGCCTGGAGTGAAATCCTGATTGTTTTGGGAATGGTTTCCTTTGTATTTTCGGTTGTGCTTTCTAAAGTTTTCCCCCAGCAACAGCTTATGGGAGTAACTCTTGCCGATCTTGCCAACGTTTTGGGTTTTGTTTTTTTGCTTTTCGCTTCTTTGAAAATGCGCTTTGCCCTTAGATAGTATTTTCGTGCTTTCCAGATTAATTCTCCACGTGGTTTAATATCAGCATGGATTTTTTGAAGTGGCTTTTTTCACATCGGACTTGGCTTTGGCATAAATGGCTGGTTATTGCCCAAGCAATTGGTAATTTCCAGGCGCAGGTAATTTTGAGCCTGTTTTATCTGGTGATTCTTTTGCCAGTCGGATTGATGTTCAGGTTTTTGGCAGACCCGCTTCGCTTACGCTGGCAGAAAGCCCTTCGCCAGAAAACTAATTTCGGAAAGTGGGAGCATCCGAAAGAGAACCTTGGGGAGGCAAGGAAGCAGTATTAGTAAGAATTTTCAATATTCAAAAATTAAATTTTCAATGAAAATTTCAAATTTCAAATTTCAAATTTAAAGAATGTACATTCTTGGGATTTCCTGTTTTTATCATGAGTCGGCAGCTTGCCTTTTAAAAGATGGAAAAGTGGTAGCGGCCAGCGCTGAGGAGCGGTTTAGTCGCAAAAAACATGACAGTGAATTTCCGAAATTGGCGGTGGGGTTTTGTCTTAAAAAAGCGGGAATTACCGCCGCTGATCTTGATTTTGTGGTTTTTTACGAAAAGCCTTTTTGGAAATTTTCCAGAATTTTACTTTCTACTTTGGTCTCGTGGCCTTTGGCTTTCCGGCTTTTCGCTAAAGCAATGATTACTTGGATTTCCGGCAAGCTTTGGGTGAGATCGATTATTGGTGAGGAGTTGAGGGTTGACGTAAAAAAGATTTTGTTTGTGCCTCATCATGTTTCGCACGCGGCGGCGAGTTTTTATCCTTCAGGTTTTCGTGAAGCGGCGATTTTAACTTGCGATGCGGTAGGGGAATGGACTACAACAACGCTGGGGTTTGGTGAAGGAACAAATATAAAGATTGAAAAAGAAATTAAATTTCCACACAGTTTGGGACTTTTGTATTCGGTCTTTACGGCATTTTTGGGATTTGAGGTAAACGACGGCGAGTACAAAGTTATGGGTATGGCGCCGTATGGCAAACCAAAGTATCTGGATCGGGTCAAGAAACTGGTCAAGGTTTATCCGGACGGCTCGTTTTCTTTGAAAATGGAGTATTTTAAGTTTCATAAGTCGGTAGAGTACGCTTACGGCGAAAAGTTTGTCGAGCTTTTCGGCAATCCGAGGACCCGCGATTTGCACTTTTTTACAAAGGGCTCCGGTTATCCTTCTTACTTTGGAGAAAGACCTGAGAACTATAAAGAGCTTTGCGGGTTGAATCAGAAGTATGCCGATATTGCTGCTTCCATCCAGGCGTTTACAGAGGAGACAATTTTGAAGTTGGCTGATTATGTACATCAGCAGACCAAGATGGAAAATCTGTGCATCGGCGGCGGCGTTGGATTAAATAGCGTGGCCAACGGTTTGCTCTTGAGGCGCGGGCCTTTTAAGCGGATTTTTGTGCAGCCGGCGGCGGGGGATGACGGCGGAAGTATTGGAGCGGCTTTGTATGTTTATCATCAGATATTGGGTAAAAGACGAATCTTTGTTCAGGATAATTGTTATTTCGGGGCTGAATTTGGTGAGGCTGAGATTGAAAGTTTTCTTAAAAAGAAGCGAGTTAAGTACAGAAAAATTGGGACTGAGGAAAAGTTAGTTGACTATCTATCTGGCGAGATTGTTTCCGGGAAAGTTGTCGGTTTTTTCCACGGGAGAGCGGAGTGGGGTCCGCGGGCACTTGGAGCAAGATCAATAATTGCTGATCCGAGGCGGGAGGAAATGAAGGAGATAGTCAATACAAAAATAAAATTCAGGGAACCTTACCGGCCTTTTGCGCCGGTAGTTTTGGCTGAATATGCAGGCGATTATTTTGAGGTCGATGGATTGGCACACGAGGATTTAACTAAATTTATGCTGGGTGTGTTTCCGGTGAAGAAGTCAGCAAAGAAAGTGATTCCGGCAGTGACTCATGTGGACGGGAGCGGCCGGCTACAGATAATAAGACGTGATCAAAACGCCCGCTACTACGATTTGATTAAGCGCTTCGGGGATTTGACGGGAGTCTACGTTTTGATGAATACCTCTTTTAATTTAAAAGGTGAACCGATTGTCAATTCGCCCGAGGATGCTTTGAATACTTTTTCAAAATCGGGCCTCGACATTTTGGCGCTGGAGAGATATATTGTTTTGAAAGAAGATGTTAAGTAATTGTTATATTGCTATATTGTTAAATTGTTAAATTGTTAAAGAACAATAAGCGAAGCTTTTCTTTGAATAAAAAAATTCAACAATCTAACAATTGAAATTATGCGGTTTTTTAAATCATTTTTTTCAAGAGGTTCAGAAGCAAGAGACTTAATTGAGTTTTTGTGGAAGGCAAAACTTTGGTTTTTGATTCCTTTTGTGGCGGTGCTTTTATTATTTGGGTTCCTTCTGATTTTTGCCCAGGCTACAGGTGTCGCCCCTTTTATCTACACCCTTTTTTAGTCAAAGAGGAAATTTATTTAAAGGTAAATATAAGAATTGAGAGAATAGTTAGAATAACATAGTGGATAATTGCAGCGAAAAAGAAACTCACGGGAATAGTTTTGAATTCTAAGGTGTGTTGTCTAAAAGATTCTACTAAGAAAGAAAAGATACTAGCGATTATTGCAAACGCAAATGCAACGTAGGCAGTTATGAAGAAGAGTGTTATATCTGGTTTCCCTTCAAAAAAACCCCAAAGATAACCGAAGAAGAATATGAAGGGATAACCGATAATGGGAATAAAAAGAGGCCAAATTTGAATCTTTCTCATTGCAGTCGTTTCATATAATGTAGCTCCTTCAATTTTAGAACCAGCTCGTGTCACGTTGCAAAGATTGCATGAAACTTGGCATAATTTGCGCTAAGTGAAAAAGTTTCCCTCCGATTCAAAATTTCTGCTTTTAATTGTTGCAATTTTTACTTTTCTTTCGCTTCTTTTGTTCTGGCCGGTTTTTTTAGGGAAAGTTAATTTAAACGGTAATCTTTTGGTTTCTTTTTACGCGCCGTTTGGCCAGAATTTGCCTTTTAAAAATACCGGCTGGGATCAGCTTAGAATATACTTTCCCTTTTACAGAGTTGCCCTTGATGCAATAAAAAATTTTAGTTTGCCGCTTTGGAATCCTTACGCGTTTTCCGGACATCCGCACATGGCGGATTTCCAGACTGCGGTATTTTACCCACTTTCCATCTTTGGGTTAGTATTGTCCCAGATTGAATTTTGGCACCTGTTGCGTATTACACCGACAATTCTAGCTTCATTTTTTACCTTTCTGTTTCTTAAGAATTTGAGATTGTCGATGCTCGCCGCCATTTTTGGATCGCTGACTTTCGGCTTTAGCCCTTTTATTTTGACTTGGGGGGAGGAAGTGGTGATGAGCCCGCATTCAATTGTTTGGCTGCCGTTAATTCTATGGGCGATTGATCGATATTTAGGTTTTCTGGCTCACCACCGGGGAGTCCCCTTCGGCTTCGCTCAGGGCAAGCAAGCCCACCACGGGGGTATTGCTGGGCGGTTTTTCTTGGTAATCATTGCCCTTTCCACGGCCTCCTCCTTTTTTGGCGGCTATATGCAGACTACAATTTATATGTTTATTTTTATTTTTGCCTATCTTATCCTTAGAATTTGGCGTAATTCCGTACGTGTCAACTCAAGACACCCTTGGGGTGAATTAGCTTTACACCTGCGGATTTTGGGAAGTTTTGGTGTTGGAGTTGGCTTGGCGGCCGTTCAACTTTTGCCTTCTGCCGAACTTTATTTTAGCTCTGCCAGATCGCAAATTGTTCTCCGTCAGACCTTGTTCGATTTTTTACTGCCCATAGAATCGCTTTTAACCTACCTGGCCCCCGATTTTTTTGGGCATCCGGCCACGGGAAACTTCTTTAGACCAGGCGTTGCCCAGTACTATGAAGGAATCTTGTTTGTAGGAGTGGCGGCCCTGATTTTTGCAGCCTATGCAATCCTTAATCAGAAGCAGGATAAGTTGGTCGGCTTTTTGGCAATTTTTGGATTGGTTGCTGCCTCGACAACATTTGATTTGCCAACCGCAAGACTTTTTTTATCTTTGCCGGTTCCATTTCTTTCGACATCGATTGCCAGCAGAGTTCTTTTTATTCCGGCTTTTTGTCTTTCAATTTTGGCAGCCATTGGCCTTGAACGGTGGCTGGCAAGTAAAGACAGAATGGTACTGAAAATTATTTTTAGCTTTGGCGTAGTTTACGCGGTAATTATTTTGATTCTTTTGGTGATTAAGTTTTTTCACCTTAATTACTTTGAACATGCCAAATTTTTCTCCCAACAGAACGTGCTGGTTAGCTTGAGAAATTTAGTGGTGCCGATTTTCGTCTTCGGGCTAACGGCTACTTTAATCTTTTATGCTAGTTTTAAGGGGAAATTTAAACAACAGGCGGCTTTTTTGATTACTATTTTGGCCTTTTTGCATATTTTTTACTTTAGTCAAAAATATTTGTCGTTTAGTGAGCGAAAATATGTTTTCCCCGAAAACCATGCTCTGAGTTTTATGGCTGAAAATCAAGGAATTTTCCGCTCCTGGGGAATCGGGGATGCTTTTTTGGAAAATAATTTTGCCAGCCAATACGGTATCTTTTGGCCCGAAGGTTACGATTCTTTGAACAATAGATCTTATGGGGAATTTACGTACGCGATGCAGGGAAATAAACTTTCTGATTTCGTTTTTAGGGCCGATGCTGGATTTGGACGAGGGAAGACTGAGGAGCTACTTGGGAATCCAGACAGGCGAAGGCTTATCGATATGGTGGGAATTAAATATGTAGTAGCCTTGAGTGATGAAGGGGAAGTGATGAGTCTTTATAACTTCAAAAAGGTTTTTTCAGATGGCAAATATGCGGTATTTGAAAATTTACAAGTTATGCCCAGAGTTTTTTTGGCTTCAAATTATGAAGGACCCCCGCCAGTTGAGGATGAAGGATTAAGGATTAAGGATGAAGGAAAAATGAGAAGAAGGTTAATCTTTCAAAAGCTTTTGGATCATGATTTTGATTTTCGCAATGTTTTGATTTTGGAAAAACCGTCGTCGATTTCGGCCCAGTTTGGGGAGGGCAGCGCCCAGATTATTAGCTACAAACCGCAAGAGGTTGTTATTTCCACAAAGTCAGATCAGCCAAAACTGCTTTTTCTCTCCGATAATTATTATCCGGGATGGAAGGCAAGGGTTGATGGGGAGGTAACCGAAATTTTGAGGGCCGATTATACGTTTAGAGCAGTGCCACTAATCCCCGGAGAGCATGTGGTGAGATTTTATTATGATAGTGAGATTTTTAAACTTGGAATTTTAATTTCTGCCGGAAGCTTAGGGTTATTGATATTTTTGATTTTAAAGAAGAAGTTGATATAGGGCTTGAGAGATCTACTGAATTTTGTATCTTCTAAGACGGAGTCCCAAGGGAATTGCGCCTACCATTAAAACTAAACTCACCGGTGAGAGCCCGGTGGCTGGTAGGACTTGAGGAATTGGAGCGGCAGCGATATTGACGGTTTGTGCTTGGGTTGGGTTGTTTTCAATTTTAATATCGACATCGTTCGAGTTTTTATTTGAATTGTTGTTGGTATTGTCATTGGTTACAGATTGATTGACGCTGACATTTAATTCTTCGTCGTGAGCCAGATTGTCATTATTTTCATCATCATCATTATCATTGGCAAAAGTATTACCGGTAGTGAAGATAAGAGCAAAAATGAAAATGGTAGATATTATCCATTTTTTCATATCAGAGCTATTATAACAGCAAGCCCAAGATGGATTAAGAGGATTTATCAAGTAGACGTTTTTTGCAGGTTGTAAATTGCAGCCAGCCTGAGGGCAAGATTCACCTTAAAGAGAAGTCAACTTGCAGGCTAATTGTAACTTCATTTTGGCCGGGTTGAATCTGGCTGGCTTTTTGCTGGAGCTCGACTGCGCCTTGGGCAAAAATTGGCGGAGGGATGGAAAAATCTCCTTGTTCCGAAATCTTGACGACTTTGCCGATTTTTCTGCGTGAAAGTTTAGCAAGTTCCTGAGATTTTTGACGGGCAGCATCAACTGCTGCCTCGCGGGCTTTTGATTTGGCTTGTTCTAGTGTTTGGTCATCAATTGTCAGGTTTGGACCATAAAGATTAGTAGCACCCTGTTCTGTTAAGGCAGCAATAATTGTGTCCGACTTTTTAAAATCACGGATAGTTACCTCTAAAGTAGTTGAAACTTGGTTAGTTGTTGGTTTTATTGGCGGATAGGGTTGGATTTCAAAACCAGGCCCGGCTGAAATGTTTTGAGTCTTGATATCTTTTTCGTCAATGCCAAGCTCCCTTAATTTATTGACAAGACTGGATACTTTCTGTTCATTTTCGCGTCGGGCGTTATCTAAATTAGGTTTTTTAGTTTCAACGGTTGCTGAAATTTTGGCGATATTGGGGGTGACTTGAGTTTTGCCCTCGGCAGTGACCGAAATTGTTTCCTGCGGTTTTTGTTGCCAAGGTTTGAGCCAAAAAGCGCCAAAGGCAACCAATAGGACTACCAGGGGCCAGATTAAATTTTGATTGAGTTTGATTCTGGCCATCTTTGTTATTTTAACAAATTTAGGAGGTGTTTGGAGCGAAATATTTTGTTTAATGCGGATATAGAATTTCGCCAAGCACAAACCATAGGACGAGAAGGCCTATTACGGTGGCGATGTAAACAAGAATAGACCGCTCTCTCTTCTTTATTTACATGAAGCAAAAAGGGTGAGTTATTTAGAAGATTTAAAACTAAATTATGCCGATTTCTTTTAGTGTGCTTGCAAATCTTTGGCTTGTCTTAACCAAACCATCCGAAAAATTACCGTCCCCCAAATACTTAACCCAAGATTCAGGGAAAGTCGTCCCAAGTTTTCCTATATGAATGTGCACCGATCCTTTTTTCTCGCCCTCAGTGATTAAAAGAACTCTCCCTCTATCTAAAGTAATAGGTTCTGCCAACCACTTACCATCGTGCCGTTCTTGTGACACCTTGTGAATATGATAACACTTTTTACCAATAGCTTCTTTGTATTTTACAATTTACAAACCAACACTCCAGACACTTTTAGAATGTTAAAAGGTTCTAAAATTGACAACTTGGCTCCCCGGTCCTTGGATTATTATAACTAGCAACTTCGACAAAATTATTCAAGCCTTTCAGAACCTTGTTTTTATTGGTGAATTAAGAGAAAGGTGGAAGGAGATTAAGAAATTACAGCCGAGCTTGGTAAAGGTTTGAGAATTTGATACCACTCCAAACCAAGTATATAATTCTCACAATATGGCAGAAGAAAAAGAAGGCGTGAAACGATTGGTAGAAATTAGAAAAATGACTGAGGCTGATTTGAATAAGGTAATTGAACTTGGGTCATCATCTGACGAAATGCAAACAGGAACCGAATCTCCTCAATTCTACGGTAGGGAAACATTATCAAAATGGGTGCAAAGCAGTAACGGCATCTTGCTCACAGCAGAATCCGACGGTGAATTTGCTGGATTTATACTTACAGCTTATAACCCAGATTCAAAGGACGCCTACATCCATACCATTGCAGCTGTTGATAAATTCAGAGGGAAAGGAGTTGGGGACCAACTTTTAGAAAGGACCTTAGCGGAGTTGGAGAAAACAGAGTGTAACCACGTATACTGTTTAATCAAACCTGATAATGAACCTGCAAGGAAGTTATTTCAAAAACACGGCTTTTCTTTAGGAGAATTGTTCCACTATTCAGACAGAATGTTACCTCGAAGTAAAACCTAAATCCTCATGCCTTGGAAAAGTCAACCCATTCGACATTGCTCAGGGTTGACACTGAGTATTGTCGCAGTGTCAAGTTGAGGCTAAAAAGTGGTGCTCGCCCGATGGGCTTGTAGTGAGTTTACCGAATTGACGATCTTAGAATGGCTAACTGATTCTCACTCTTTAACTTACTTTAGCAGTTTCATCTCTAAGCTCATTACGACCCAGATCGGTTTAAGCATTCATTCTATTTCGAGCAAGCGAGGACCCCAGCTTCTAGCCGTGGGTTAAGCAGAAACTTTGCTGCCGCGAAGCGAAGAAAGAGAGGACCACGGGCTACGCCCGTGGGAATCTATTTTGGCACTATCAGGGGAGCGAGCCAAATGCCGGCGCGGCGATCCTCAGGATCCCGGCAACGGAAAACCTCCAAGCCTAACTCAGCAGAGAAGTTGCCAACTACGGCGTTGCCTGAACCAATCAGGGTTTTTGTTCTGGCAAAACCATAGTCATACTTTTTCCCAAACAGGCGCTTGCCAGTTTTATCAAAATGCAAAAAAACAAACTCTACATAATCAGGGGCTTCGCCAATAACTGCTTGTACTCCAGGAATTTTTCTTACAAGCTTCAGGCCAAACTCCCTAACCATTTTTTCGTGCTCTTTAAGGGTTTTGTTATTGCTTTTTGGTAAAACAAGCTTTTCGGGATTAATTGCAACTTCTGTTTTACTTGAGCCCAGATTCGCAAGATCAGGATAGTCTTTGTACCAGGT